>Ga0214163_1000933_pt1 | contig 13148 bp, 12 predicted proteins | sample LakMenepilimnion_2_FD_153001 | JGI IMG/M metagenome (GOLD analysis project Ga0214163, IMG submission 153001) | Freshwater microbial communities from Lake Mendota, WI - Practice 15JUN2010 epilimnion v4 | ecosystem: Environmental > Aquatic > Freshwater > Lake > Epilimnion/Euphotic zone | place... | reverse complement strand
TGGAGGAGCATCAATATTAGTCGATTTTGATAGTTCATCATTACCAGCAGTAAATGGTAATTATTACTTAACGTTTAAAAGTGGAACAACTCCAGGATGTTATGATATTATTGACAATGCAGAACCTGCAACAGCTATTGACGAAGTAGTAACCATCTCAATAGATTATCGTGATTGTATTACTTGTGAAGCGATTGTAACGCCTACACCAACTACAACCTCAACACCTACTAATACACCAACAGTAACTAAAACACCTACTCAAACACCTACTCAAACTCAAACTCAAACACCAACAAATACTACAACTAAAACTCAAACACCAACAAATACTACAACGCCAACTAAAACACCAACCAATACACCAACTAATACACCAACAAATACTGTAACATCAACAAATACGAACACACCAACTAAAACTGCAACACCAACCGTAACACCAACTGTAACTCCAACTATACCGGTAACTCCAAGTAATACACCTAATGTGTGTAAAACATATCAGTTAGATGGTGGAAATAAGGGTACCTCATTTGTAGGTATAGATTGTGACGGATTTACTTTTAAATTTACGTTACAACCATATAAAACACTTATAAAATGTGCGACAGAAGTTATTATAATTGGAGGTGATGGTAACTTTGTTTCATTAGGTTCATGTCCATTACCAACGCCAACACCTACTGTAACTCCAACAAATACCGCAAGTAATACACCAACACCATCAGTAACTACAACCAAAACACCAACACCATCAGTAACTACAACCAAAACACCTACTCAAACACAAACTCAAACACAAACAAATACTCAGACACCTACTAATACACAAACAAATACTCAGACAAATACTCAGACACCTACTCAAACTCAAACACCAACAAATACACCAACAAATACTACAACTCCAACAAATACACCAACTAATACTGTAACACCAACAGTAACACCAACTAATACTGTAACACCAACCAATACACCAACTAATACTGTAACACCAACTAAAACTGCGACACCAACTGTAACACCAACTAAAACACCAACACCAACAGTAACACAAACTAAAACACCAACACCAACAGTAACACAAACACCAAGTAATACACCAGGATTTACAGGATTCTCGGCTGACCAACAATACGCATATACTATTGAAATATTAGGTAACTTTAGTGGTGGCTCAATTAACGAGGGTGGACCCGCAGATGGAGTCGCCCCTCACCCAGTATACATAAATAACGAAGGAAAGGCTGTCGAACAATTAAATTCTATTCGCATTGGAGGATTCGGTGGATTAAATAACTAAAAATAAATAAAAACAAACATGTCAAACTTAAAACCAATTGGAAGTGAAAAACTTACTGGCCAAAACAAAATAAATAGAATTATGGAAATTGCTCGTTTTAACGAATCGACCCCTAAGACTATAAATGAAAATGAGACATCAGAGTATTCAATTTCTCTTGCAGATGGAAATAATTATCAAATTGTTAGAGAAAGACAAGGATATATAATTAAAAAAACCATTTCAGAATCTGAAACGGATTATATTGAACCTATGAGAAATAGAAAATACTATTCTTCATATTCTCAAGCGTTTAAAAGATTAAATCTTGTTGCGGGTGAGTTAAATAGACTTAATGAAAATGAGGAAGGTGTATCATTATACGGTGAACAAAAAAGATTCACTTTAAAAACTCCAAAACCAGCGGCACCTGAAATGCCTGCAGGACCACCAGCAGAATTACCTGCGGCTCCTCCAGCAGTTCCAAGTCCTGAATTACCACCATCACCAATGGAGGATATGGGTGGAGAAGAAATGCCTACGGATGATATGGGTGGAGAAGAAATGCCTATGGATGATATGGGTGGAGAAGAAATGCCTATGGATGATATGGAAGGTGATGAAATGCCTACGGATGACATGGAAGGTGAAGACCAAGTAACATTTAAAACAATTCAAAAATTAACTGGAAAATTAACTCAAAAAATTAGAGTTTTAGATAATAGCGAAGGAATGACTTCTGAAGATATTAAATATGTTATTAATATGGTTTTATCATCTATTAATTTAGGAGAGTTATCTGAAGAAGATAAGGAAGATATTATTAGTAAATTTGAAGAATACGAAGATGAGGATTATGGTCAAGAAGACGATATGGATGGAGAAGACTTAACTGATGATAGTGAAGTTGAAGACATCCAAGCTGATATGGATGTTCCTGTTGATGCAGAAATGGGAGAAGGTATGTATGGTTCGTTCGGTGATAGAGAAATGGAAGAAGAGGAAGAAGATGGTGGTTACGGAGGTCATGGAAAAATTTTTGATAGTATTTTTGGAGAGTCTAAAGTAGATAAAGTTATTTCAAAATATTTTGAAGTTTCTAAATCAGAAATTAGAGAACACACAGAAAAACAAGTTCAAAAAACTTTATATAAAAAATCTATTGTTAAAAAGATTATGGAATCAGTTAAACAAATGACTGAAACTATAGAACAAGAATTGGAGGCAGAAAAATTTGTAACTAAAAATTTAAATTCTAAATTTGTTGGTATTACAAATAAGAAAAATTTGGTGTTTGAGACTAATGGTAGACAATTTAAAATTACGCCAAACGGAAGAGTATTATGAGTTATTTAACTTATGTTAATGGATTAGGTCCAAACTATAAGGGAGATAATTTATATGAGTTTATTTTTTCAGATGAATTGGATGTTTGGGGAGAATCTTGGGAAAATAAACCTTCTAATGGATACCCAACACCACCTGAATTAAAATATATTAAGAAAGTAGGAGTTTTAAGAAATACTGATTTGAAATTAGAATTGATTCAGAACTCTGATTTTTTTTGTATGACAGATGCAATGGATGATATTGTTGCATTATCATGGGAAGATGAAGAATTAGAATCACAAAAAAGATTAGTATTTCGATTCGGAACTCCTGAAAAAGAAATAAAGGACAAACTCTATGAAAGAGATTTGGTTTTAGAATTTGAACAAAAAGTAGTCTATGAAAACTAATATAAAAGCACTAAACTTGGTTGAAAAAGGTTTATCACCCAAAACAGTTAGTAAATTAACTGAATCACAAATTAATGTCTTACATTCAAAATTATTGGGTGAACAAGTGGCAAATCCTAATATTGCCCAAAAAATTAAAGACCTTGATATCTTAAATCAAAAAGTAGGTGAAGTGGGTGCAAAAATGAAAGGTATCGGATTGGAAGAGGAAGATGACTTTGATTTAGATGCCGACCAAGCATATACAGGACAACAAGGTTCTCATGATGAATATCAAGCGTCTGACGATGGTATGGACGATGACACATCACCTGAAAACCACAATAGTAAAATGATTGGTATGTCGGAAGAAAAAACAGATAAACCAAACGCTTGGGCTATTTGTCATGCACAAGTTGGACCAAAACGAACCCGAAAATTTGAAAGATGTGTAATGTCTGTAAAAAAACAGTTAAAAGAAGGAAAAAATCCTGTATCTTTGTTTTTAGAATCTCAAATACAAAAAATAGTGGAAAAACACATGCCTCCAAAAATAACTAAAGGTGATTTAATGAAGTATATTTCTGAACAAGAAACTTCCCCATCACCAACAACAAAACCAACGACAAAACCCGGAACAACTCCTGGCACAAAACCTGGCAAAAGACAGAACCCTTTTAAAAATCCAAATCCTGGAGAAAATCCGGCACCAAAGGCAAAGAAAGTTTCTCCTGAAGACGCCAAAGAAAGGGTAATTGATGTAATAATGCAACTATTAGAAAAATAATTTATGAGACGGAAATTAAAAGAACAGATTAATTACGGGAACACACCTGAAAGGATGGACCCAAATTTAGAAAGAAAATTGGCGAGTCCTGATAGTCTTTATGCAACAAATCCTGCAATGAAAAAAGGTGTTGCCGATGTTCAAAGATTAGTTAGTAATAGGTTTCAAAAAGTCACAGATAAGTTAAGACAGGTTACTGGTATCCAAGATTTAAGTTCTAAACAAGTTCAAAAAATGCTTTACAAAGACATGATGAGAAAATTTCCTGATATCATGAGGATTGAGGCTGCTCATAAAGACGAATTAATTGAATTAGCGATACAATCGTCATTAGATGAAAGTGAAGTTCCTGAAGGAAGATATCAAATTGAGGCTAATTTAGGAATGCCAGATACTGGTAATTTTAGAATGGAACCTGAAGATGAAGAAGATGAAGAAGAAGATAAAGAAGAAAAATTAAAATTCCCATCTTTTGACCTTGACGAATTAACTGATGAGGAAATTTTAGAATTAGAAAAGCACAAAAGAAATATTATTAACGCTCTTATTCAAGGAGCAGCAAAAAAAGGACATTACCTTTTTCAAAAACCTGAAGTTAAATCAAGATTAGATGCTATTGACCCATCTTTATATAGAGATTATTTAGGTATAATGGCAATCACCGATTTTTTGTATTTTAATTTTGAAGATGCGATTGAACATATGGCTCAAACAGCTCAAGGTATTGCAGGTAAAGTTGAATTAGATGACGCCGATGAAGAAGAAGGTGAAGAAGGTGAAGAAGGTGAAGAACAACCTGACACTAAAATTATTGCAACTGGAATATTTTTTCCAATTCTTTGTCATGAAATTATTAAAGGATTAGAAGAGGCTAAAGGTAGAGCTGGTTTACCATCAGACTCTAATCTTAGGGCAAAAGTGTTAGGTCAAACTGATGTATTATCAAACGAGCCAATGCAATTACGTATTGGACCTGAAATTGTTGAAAAATTACGGTTTGCATTACCTGATGATGTTTTTAATCCTGAATATAAAGGATTAATAAATTTTTTCCACGTATTATTATATCAAATAGAGGCAAAAGAATTTTTAGAAGTTATTGGAAATGCCATTTCTGAAGATTCTTCTAAGGTTAGTAAAGCCAAAAAACGATTTGAAGAAATTGTTGAAGAAGCAAAACAAATGCAAGAGGAATTTGAAGATTATAAAGAAGATGAAGATATTGACCCTGACAGTAATGATGATGATGATTTAGATGATTTCTTAAATAGTTTAGGAATAACAAGACCTAAATAACAATGTGTGAACAAAGAACAATTAATTATCGAGTTAACAAAGTGTATAAGGAGTACTCCCTACGCACTTAGAACTTATTTACAAACATACGATAATACCGTATCAAAGTATGTTCCATTAGATTTATTTCCCGACCAAGTTAGTTTAATAGATGATTACGACAAATACAATGAAAACATTGCATTAAAGTATCGTCAGGCGGGTGTAACAACCGTAACCGCCGCTTGGATATCAAAAAAATTGGCATTTGCCCAAAAAAACAAACCTGAAAAAATTCTTATTATTGCCAACAAGTTAGATACATCAATGGAGATGGCTAACAAAGTTAGAGGTTTTACTGAACAATGGCCAGATTGGGTCGGTATTTCATTCTCAAAAGAAAAAAACTCACAAAGACATTTTAAACTTAATAATAATTGTGAAGTTAAAGCCGTTGCAACATCAAAAGATGCCTTGAGGGGTTATACACCTACAATTCTTGTCTTTGATGAGGCGGCGTTTATCGAAGCAGACTCAGATTTCTGGTCAGCTTGTATGGCGTCCCTATCTACAGGTGGTAAAGTTATCGTTGTATCCACACCAAACGGATATGACCAAATTTACTATGAAATCTATGACCAGTCATTAAGGAATATGAATGATTTCAAAATATCTGAGATGTTTTGGTATCGTGACCCAAGATATACAAAAGATTTGTATATGGTTAAAACTCCTGACTTAGTACATTTTCTATTAAATAGAGAAGAATATTCTGAAAAAGATATTATTAAATTATCGATGGAAAATCCATATGAAAGAGACCACTCTGTTGTAACCGATTATATTAAACAAGGATACAAACCATGTTCCGCATGGTTTGAAGGTATGGTTAAGAAATTGAAGTTTGATAGAAGAAAAGTTGCTCAGGAATTAGAATGTGACTTTTTAGGTTCGGGTGATAATGTATTCGAATCTGAATTGATGCAAGAAATATCCAAGAATACTTTACGTGAACCACAAGCCAAACTAATGGGCGGTTCACTATGGATATTTAAAGAACCGGTAAACGGACACAAGTATGTGATGGGTGTCGATGTATCAAGAGGTGACTCTGAGGACTTCTCATGTATCCAAATCATCGATTTTGACGAAAGGGAACAGGTGTTAGAATATGTTGCCAAAGTTCCACCAGATGTTGTGGCAGAAATTGCATATAAATGGGGAACAATGTATAATGCTTACTGTGTTATTGATATTACAGGTGGTATGGGTATTTCCACGTCAAGAAAATTACAAGAATTAAGTTATCAGGGGGGGTTATATGTCGACAATGTTGATACCACAAATAAATGGAAATGGGACCCAAAGATTAATGAAAGAATTCCAGGAATTAACTTTAACTCAAAAAGGGTTCAAATTATATCAGCATTTGAAGAAGGAGTAAGACACGGGTTTAAAGTATATTCAAATCGTTTATACAATGAAATGAATACGTTTATTTATATTAATGGAAGACCTGACCACCAAAAAGGACATCATGATGACTGTATTATGGGAGTATCTATGGCACTATATGTTGCAGAAAAATCATTTCAATCATTAGAAAAAGTTACAAACCATACCAAAGCAATGATTAACTCGTGGGCAACAAATGTAACCGAAAACAAAAATTCGTCAGAATTCTTTAATCCTATGATTCCTCAAATGGGTAGAGATAGTGGTTTAAATAATGTTGGACAAGCAACAAAGGCGGATTATCAAAAATACGGATGGTTATTTGGTTCCTAATAAGTATTTATTTTATCAAACTAATTAGTAAATTATAATATGAGTCAAGAAAATCTAACGGTCTGGCAGAGACTATCAAAAACATTCGGTCCAAATTCATTATTGAATCAAGATTATCCAACCTTTAAGTTTGATAAAAAAGAACTTTTACGTACGCCAAATCGAGATGATTACGAGAAAGAAAAACTTCAAGCTCAACAAACATTTTATTTAACAAATCAATGGGCAAAAGTTGAAAACAATTTATATACTCAAGCAGTTTATTATGAACCATCAAGATTATCCGCCCAATATGATTACGAAAGTATGGAATATACACCTGAAATTTCGGCAGCATTAGACATATATTCTGAAGAATCTACAACAACAAATGAAGATGGTTTTATTTTACAAATTTATTCTGAATCAAAAAGAATTAAAACTGTCTTAGCCGATTTATTTAATAATAGCTTAGATATTAACACTAACTTATCAATGTGGACAAGAAATACTTGTAAATACGGCGATAATTTCGTTTATTTAAAGTTAGACCCTGAAAAGGGAATTGTTGGTTGTCAACAATTACCGACAATTGAAATTGAACGTAGAGAATCTGGTGTGGCCGGTAATATTACTATAGATATTACTAAAGATACTGATAAAAAACCACTTCATTTTACTTGGAAAAATAAAAACATGGAATTCCAATCATGGGAGATAGCCCACTTTAGATTATTGGGAGACGACCGAAAACTTCCTTATGGTACATCTATGTTAGAAAAAGCAAGACGTATTTGGAAACAATTATTATTGTCAGAAGATGCGATGTTAATCTATCGTACATCAAGAGCTCCTGAAAGAAGAATGTTCAAAGTATTTGTGGGTAATATGAATGACGATGACGTTGAAGCATACGTAAACCGTGTTGCCAACAAGTTCAAAAGAGAACAAATTGTGGATTCTAAAACAGGAAACGTGGATATGAGGTTTAACCAAATGGCGGTTGACCAAGATTATTTTATTCCTGTCCGTGACCCCTCAGCGCCAGACCCAATTACAACTTTACCTGGAGCAACAAACCTATCAGAAATTGCAGACATAGAATATATTCAAAAGAAATTATTAACCGCTCTTCGTGTTCCTAAAGCATTTTTAGGGTTTGAAGAAGTAGTTGGTGATGGAAAAAATTTGGCGTTACAAGATATTAGATTTGCTCGTACAATAAACAGAATTCAAAAAAGTATGATTTCCGAATTAAATAAAATCGCAATTGTACATTTATTTTTATTAGGGTTTGAAGACGAGTTACAAAATTTTACATTAGGATTAACTAATCCGTCAACTCAAGCAGATTTGTTAAAAATTGATGTTTGGAAAGAAAAAGTGTTATTATATAAAGATTTGGTTGCTGACCCAGGAAACGGTATTCAAGCCACATCATCTACATGGGCCAAAGAACATATTTTTGGATGGTCTGATGAAGAAATTAAATTGGATTTACAACAACAAAGACTTGAAAGAGCGGTTGGAGAAGAACTTAAAGCAACTCCTACGGTTATTAGTAAAACCGGAATTTTTGATAATATTGATAAATTATATGGGGAATCCTCAGGTAGTACAGGAAATGCATCAACTACAGGAGCTGAAGGAACACCATCAGAAGGTGGTTTTGAGTCTGCTCCACCAGCAGGTGATGTTGAACCCCCTTCAGCCGAACCTCCCGCAGCTGAAATAACACCTGAATCTAAAAAAGCTAACATGAATATTTTATTGGAACAAAATTTTGATAAGCATTCAAGATTTTTAAATTTAAGTCAAGGACAAGATTCTTTAGGAGAAATATCAAAAGAATTGGATAAGTTGTTAAACTCGTAATATTTATATTCAAAACAAACAAAATGACTTTTGGAGAAATTAAATCTATTATTGAAAATAATTTATTAAAATCCTATAATAATAAACAGGAATTTAAGAAATCATTAAAAGAGTTCAAACAAGATGTGTTGAACAATAAAAACATGTCACGTCTATATTCATTATATGACCAATTAACAACACCTCAAGGATTAACTGAAACAGAGGCAAAAGATTTTTTGGAAGAGGGTATTAATTTAATACAAAAATTGACTCCAACAATTAAAACAACAAGAATATCATCTAAAAATGTGTCAAACCAATATATTAATATTGATTCTTTGGTTTATGTAAATAAATTGGATTTAATGGAGAGAGTTCAATCAAAGAAAAATTTAATTAAAATATTAGTTTCAAGTAAACCTGAACCTATAAAAGAGTCGATTAATCTTCCATTAAAATCTATGATTAACATCGCCAACCAAACAATGAATGGTTATATTGAAAATCTTGATGAATCCGCAAAAAAAGAATTTATTCAATTAATGTCTGAAGACACTACATTACTTAAAAGAAAATTTAAAACCTTACAAAAAAATACAATTGTTAAATTAACAAATCTTTTAGAAAATGAAAAAGAGTCTGAAATTAAAACAAAATTGTCTGAAACAATCGACAAATTAAAAGTAGAAACATTTGACCAACTTAATTTTTTTAAATTAAAAAACTTAGACGAATCAATCTAATTTAGATTTTATTTTTTGAATATAACAAGATTTTAATTTTTGTTGTCTCAACCTTATTGATTTTTTAACAAATTCTTTTTTACCAAACAATATTTGATTTTGTTTAGTTTTAATCACCTTTGACTTTAACATCTTTAGGGATTTTTCTATCCCATTTTTTTTTACATCTATCTTTATCATATAATACAAATATATCAATTTTTTTAAAGTTTTTGACAATTGGGGTTATTTTTCCTATATTTTGTTAAACAAATAAACATTGACAATATGAAACTTAATGAAAAAAGGAAAAAGTGTAAAGATAAATTTATATACACCAATTAAAACTGTATATGGAACGGTAGATTCAAAAAATTTAAAATCATTATATATAAACATTCAATCATGGGTTACTCCCAAATTTGAGCACAACAATTGGAATAGAGTTGTTTGTAATCTAAGTCGAGATATTAAACATTCGGTATTTAATTCCATAAATCATAAACTTTTTAAAGAACAAAGTATTGTTGATTTAGACTTAAGAACAAGTGGTATTTTACACGGTAAAAAATCTTTTTTAAATTTAGAAGTTAATTTATATACCAATAATGAAATGGATTTTAAATGTTCTGAAATTAAAGAATCGGTTAAAACAATTATTAAAAATATTGTTAAAGAAAATGTAATTCAAAATAAATATTTTGAATTTTCACCATCAAAAAACGAATAACATTAAAAAGATACTTGTATGATATATTTATCATAAAAAGAATTAATGAAACAATTAAGAATTTTAGAAGCAAGTGAAGTAGGCCATGGAATATTGGTTGAAACAGACGCGGGTTGGATATCACCAAAAGATATTAGAAATGCCAAAATCTTAAAAGAAGCATCTGAAATGGATTATAGAAATCCATTTGAATTTTATGCGGTATTACAGAAGTATGATACTCCAAATAGAAACGGAAGATTTTATCCTGAAAAAATATTAAAAAGAGAAGCTGAAAATTATAAAAAGGCGATTGAGAAAGGTCTATCTACCTCAGAACTTAACCATCCCGAATCTTCTTTAATTGACTTGGATAGAGTGTCCCATATTATCACAGAAGTATGGTGGGATAAAAACATCTTAATGGGTAAACTTAAATTGTTAACATCGCCAGGATTTCATGAACGAGGCATTGTTTCAACTAAAGGAGACCAAGCAGCTAATTTGATGAGACAAGGTGTTACAATGGGAGTTTCTTCAAGAGGGGTTGGTTCTTTAAAAAAAGTTGGAGAAAGAAATGAAGTTCAAGATGATTTTGAGTTAATTTGTTTTGACTTGGTATCATCTCCGTCAACACCAGGAGCGTATTTATTTACCAATCCAAACGATAGAAATAAATATGAAGAGAATTTAGAAGAAGAAAAAAAATATAAATCGGTTGAAAATTCAGAATTTCAAACTAAAGGAGTTGACTTAATGAGAAAATTAACCGATTATTTGGGAAAATAATAAATTATGGACGAAAAATATTTTGTAGCAAAAATTCAGTACGATTTACTTGATGATAATACTGGAAAAATTAAAAAAATTAGAGAAGAGAAACTTGTTAAAGGATTCTCAGTAACCGATGTGGAAGCTAAAGTCACAGAAAAGTATCAAGGATTTACAAATGATTGGAGAATTACTTCAGTATCGGAAAGTAAAATTGATGAGGTAATTGAATAATATCTCAATAAAAATTTAACAAAAAAAAGTGGTTTATCGACCGCTTTTTTTTATGCTTCAAAAGTTTTATATAAAATAAAAAAAAATGTAATACCATAAAATTGAATTTTTTATAATTTGACACTATTTATATTGTAAAAATAACAGATTTAAATGAAAGAAAACAAATCTTTAGTTCAAGAGGCTCTTATTCAAATGAAACAAGTTGAAGAAGCTATAGCCGAAAATGCAAAAGGAATACTTGCTTCAACTATGAAGAAAGAAATCAACCAATTAGTAAAAGAATCTCTTTCTGAACAAGAAGAAGAAGATGAGATTGATTTAGATACTGACGCGAATGCTGATGTTGATAATGATGATATTGATATGGACTCTGATGTAGAAGACATTGACTCTGATGAAGAGGATATGGATTATGACGAAGAAGATATGTACTCTGATGAAGAGGATATGGACATGGATATGGATTCAGATGAAAGTCCAATAGATTTAACTGACGCTTCTGACGAAGAAATTTTAAAAGTATTCAAAGCTATGGGTGAAGATGACGGTATTATCGTAAAAAAAGATGGTGAGAACGTTTATTTATCCGATGATGATGCTAATGTAGAATATCTTGTGAAACTTGGTGAATCTTATAAAGACAAAAAAAACAATTATAGTATGCGTGATGAACAAGACGAATCAGTAGATGATGTTATTAATGCTATTTTCTCTGACTCTGGTGATGTAAGTGATGTTGATAGTGATGATTTAGACGGAGAAGAAACTCTTTATGAAATTGAGATGGGTGAACCAGAAAAAGTTGAAACTATTTATGAACTTGCATTGGATGACGACAATTTAATACCAATTGACGAAGAAGACGACGAAGACGGATTTGACCAATACAACATGGACGAAGAAGACGACGAAGACGGATTTGACCAATACAACATGGACGAAGAAGACGACGAAGACGGATTTGACCAATACAACATGGATGAAGAAGACGACAACAACGGATACTACAATGAAACTTATAAACCTAAAGGTGTTGGAATAGGATTAGGTCCTAAATTTTCTTATAAAAATAAGACTAATGGCGGATTTAATGAAAAAAGAAAACAAGGTCCTAAATCAGTTGGTACTGGTAAACCTAAGTTTGAATACAAGAAAGGTGAAAATATGGAGGGAGTTAAATCCAAAGTTGTTAAAGCAGAAACTAAAGAAGGTCAAGGATACAAAGACAAAGAAGATGAAAGATTGTCAATGAAGCATGGTAAAATTGCATCAAAAGACATTAAGACTACTAAAGGTCGTAGAGATGACGCAGGTTTTGAAAAAACTGAAACTAAAGAAGCTGCTAGAACATATGGAATGGGTTCCAAAGAAGGTAGAGGATTGAGAAAAGGTATCACTAATAATAGAAATTATGTTTATAGTAATAGTGGTGTTAAAACAGAATCTACTCAAGAAGAAGTTAGAATGTTGAGAGGAAAAAATGAGGAGTATAGAAAAGCATTAAATGTTTTTAGAGAAAAACTTAACGAAGTTGCAATCTTTAATTCAAATTTGGCTTATGCTACAAGATTGTTTACAGAACATTCAACAACTAAAAAAGAAAAAATAAACATCCTTAGAAGATTTGACGATGTTGAAACCTTAAAAGAATCTAAAAATCTTTATAGGTCTCTTAAAGACGAATTAACTTCGACGGATACAAAATCAATTAATGAATCGGTAACAACAAAATTAAACAAATCAGTTTCTACAGGTTCATCAACAACCCTAATTGAATCAAAAACTTATGAAAATCCTCAATTCTTAAGAATGAAGGACTTAATGGGTAAATTAGGTTAAACAATAAAAATAAACTTAAAAAAAAAATACTAAAAAAATGGGAGCATTATTAGAATCAGGTCTTGTTGGTAACATTGGGTTAAAACACCTTAAAGTTATCAAAGAAGACACAATCAACAAATGGGACAAATTAGGATTCTTAGAGGGTCTTAAAGGTCACATGAGAGAAAACGTAGCA
>Ga0214163_1000932_pt1 | contig 13154 bp, 6 predicted proteins | sample LakMenepilimnion_2_FD_153001 | JGI IMG/M metagenome (GOLD analysis project Ga0214163, IMG submission 153001) | Freshwater microbial communities from Lake Mendota, WI - Practice 15JUN2010 epilimnion v4 | ecosystem: Environmental > Aquatic > Freshwater > Lake > Epilimnion/Euphotic zone | place... | reverse complement strand
CACCTAGCAACACTCTCAGCAATTACGTATTGACGTCAGCCGCAAATACCAATTATGCGCCAAGCAATGCCCTTGGTAGTTATGTGCTGACGACTGTGGGTAACGCTAACTATGCACCTAGCAACACTCTCAGCAATTACGTATTGACGTCAGCCGCAAATACCAATTATGCGCCAAGCAATGCCCTTGGTAGTTATGTGCTGACGACTGCGGGTAACACTAACTATGCACCTAGTAACACTCTCAGCAATTACGTGCTGACGTCCACAGCAAACACCAATTATGCACCCAGTAATGCCCTTGGTAGTTATGTGTTGACGACTGCGGGTAACACAAACTATGCACCAAGTAACACTCTCAGCAATTACGTGCTGACGTCAGCCGCAAACACCAATTATGCGCCTAGTAATACGACGAGTGCTATAAGCACTACAGCAACCGCTGCTTCTAACGCAGCCTACACGGACAGATATTGGACAATAAGCACATCAAACGTATATACAAACTCAAACGTCGGCATCGGTAAAAACAATCCATCGTACACTTTGGATGTGAACGGAACGATCAATGCCACATCTGTGCTTGTGAACGGCTCCGCCATAACAGCTTCTGGTGGGAGCGCAGGGTTTTGGAGCTCAAATTCATCCAATATGTTTACATTGAGCAATGTCGGCATCGGTAAAAGCAATCCATCGTACACACTAGATGTGAATGGAACGATCAATGCCACAACCGTACTTATGAATGGATCAGCCATAACTGGTGGGTCTGGTGGGAGCGCAGGATTTTGGAGCTCGAACTCATCTAATATGTTCACGTACTGCAATGTTGGCATCGGCACTTCTAACCCCTCATATCCTCTCCACGTCGTAGGTTCAATATTTTCCACTGCCGACGTTTTTGCGTTTTCAGATGCTAGATACAAGACTGATCTACAAGGAATTCAGAATGCTGTTGGCAAGCTCAAGACGCTCGCCGGATATACCTACAAAATTGATGATGATGAACACAGGCACACTGGATTGTTGGCACAAGATGTTGAGGCAGTCCTACCTGAAGCCGTTTCCATGGCATCTGATGGACGGTTGGCGCTGGCTTATGGAAATTTGGCGGGACTGTTTGTGGAGGCATTCAAGGAGATAGACGCTCGTCTGAGTGCTATCGAAAGCCACATCGGGATTTAGTTCTCACATTTCTTTCTTTTGTTTAAGTAAAATACGGCATGAGTTACTTAACTGGTCTTTCCAATGTGTATCAAATTGCCACTGCGGCATCCAATCAAGCATATGGAAGTTCTGCGGCGGGTGGATCGTCCTTTCGTAACAAAGTCATCAATGGAGACATGCGCATCGATCAGCGCAACGGTGGGACTGCTGTGACCATTGCCAGTGATGACGTGTTCTACGGTCCCGATAGGTTGCTGTGTTATGTAAACACATACTCTGGAACACCAAGTTTTACCCTTCAACAGCAAACGCTGTCTACTGCCGACACCACAACTTTAGGTGGTCGCATCAACTCCGTTCGCTTAACAGCTACGAATGCTAATACCATGACAAATTCTTATGGGAGCGTCGGGCTTCAATACCTAGTAGAAGGGTATAATATTACTGATCTGAACTGGGGTGCAGCCGGAGCACAAAGTATGGCTGTATCCATGTGGATGAAGACCAATGTGACCGGTGTCCACAACATCAGTTTTGGTAACAGATCGTATGCCCAGTCGTATGTAGCATCGTTCAACTTGAACGCAGCTGATACTTGGTCGAATGTGAAATTCGTCGTACCCGCACCGCCTACGGGGAGCGTTTGGGATACGACGAGCAACGTTGGTATCCGTATGGATATAGATGCCATCAGTCAGGGCTATACTACCACCTTTTCAAATGCGTGGTACAATGGCTTTGCACTCACGCCAAGCAGCAACAACTCGTCTTTGTGGCTGAATTCCAACAATTATGTCGAAGTAACGGGCATTCAATTGGAAGCTGGGACGAGCAACACACCATTCGAAAACCGCCCCCTTCCAATTGAGTTAGGTTTGTGCCAACGGTATTTCGAAAAGAGCTTTCCTTACAACACAGTACCTCAAAACAACATCGCTTCTACCGCTCCAGGGGATACGATGTATTTCAATAACCTGTATGGGATGGGGTACGTGAGCTTCAAGAACCCCAAGAAAAGCATTCCAACCGTCGGTCTGTACAACCCATCGTCGACATCTGGCAACATCCGCACGAGTTCCAACGTCAATACAACGGCCTTGCCAAACAGGACCACAACAGCTGGAATGAGCATCATCACGACGGATAGCAATTTGAACAACAACTTGGGATACTTCAATTGGAAGGCCGAGAGCGAATATAAACAATATGATCCGAATCCTAGCGTGGGCAAGGTAGCATGGGCGACGCGCTTGACGGGCCCGTCAAGCACGAAGAATGTTCTGAACCTTAGTGCTACGAGCGACGGAGGGTTTGTGGCTGGTGGTGTTTACATCAGTTCCAACATAACTGCATACAACACAACCGGTATCGCAGGACTCACAATGAGCAATAGTTCACCTGGTACTTCAGATATGTTTGTTGCAAAATACACATCATCAGGTAATGTGCAATGGGCTGCGCATGTCGGGGGTGCGAGTAACGAATCATTCGCATCTATATCTTCCACGCTCGATGGAGGTATTGTTATGAGTGGATACTACAATTCTCCTACAGTCACGGCATACCACGCAACCGGCACTACATTTGGAACCACCTTGACCAACATGTCCGGTGGCAGCTCCAATCAAGCTATCATCATTAAGTACAACTCCACAGGTACTACGCAATGGATTACGCAGCTGACTGGGCAAAGCAACGTCACGCAAAGCTTTGCATCATGTGAAACAAGTGATGGTGGTGTAATAGTTACTGGAAACTACACAGTGAGCACCGTAACAGCTTATCATTCAACGGGTACGTCATTTGGGACTACATTGACAAACTCGGGGGGCACTGATGCTTTCATCGCCAAATACAATACATCAGGTACATGTCAATGGTTGGCACGGGCTGGCAGTACAGCAGGCAGTGGTAGTAGAAATTTGAATTCAGTGTGTGAGACAATTGATGGTAGTGTAGTTGTTGCTGGGGTTGCGAATACTGTGATAACAGCATACAACGCGAATACAAGTGCATTTGGTACAACGCTTCCTAATTCCGGCACAAATGATGTATACCTCGTCAAGTACAATGCTTCCGGCACAGTTCAATGGATTACGCGCATAGCAGGTACTGCAGCCGACAATATAACCAACAATAGCATGTGCAGTACTAGCGATGGTGGTGTAGTAATAGTTGGGTATTACGCTTCGACTACTCTGACTGCATATAATGCTGATGGAACAAGTTTTGGCACGACGCTGCCGAATGCTGGTAGCAATGATGCGTTTGTAGCAAAATACAACTCATCGGGCATGTGTCAATGGATTGCACGTGCCGGAGGCAATAGTGCGGACTTGCATTACGGTGTGACAATCACCAATGATGGCGGTATATGTGTGGTTGGATACGGACTATCACCAACGTTGACTGCATATCATGCTTCAGGAATAGCATTTGGAACAACAAATTCACAAATTGGAAGCCAGGATGGCTACGTCATCAAGTACAATTCTGTTGGAACCGTCCAATGGATAGCGCGTTTTGGTGGATCAAACAGTGAACAGGCAAATTGTGTGTGTGCTCTTGCAGACGGAATAGTCGTTGGAGGATTGTACATATCTACTTATGTCACTGTATATGATGCTTCTGGTAGCGCATTTGGCATGACCCTCGACAACTCAAATACAACAGCTGTGGGCGAAGGGTATTTGATAAAGTATACAGACACTGCGGCACCGCTCACTCTCCCATTGGCACAAAACCGTTGGGTCGCTCAACAATCAAGCGCTGGAACGGATTGGGTGCAAGGAGTTACGACACTGACGAATGGCACAGTCGTTGCGGTAGGTTACTATACGAGTACTCTCACGATGTATAATGCAGCGGGTACGGCATTTGGCACCACTTTAAGCAATGCTGGAGGTAACGATGCGTTCCTTGTGGCATACAATAGTTTTGGTGCCGTCACATGGACTGCCAAAGTTAGCGGAACTGGTTCAGAACAATTGTATGCAGTCGCTACACTCAATGACGGAGGGATTGTCGTGTGCGGTCAATCTGCATCGTCAACTTTGACGGCATACAACGCAGTGGGTACTGCATTTGGTACAACATTGTCGAATGCTGGGACAACGGATGCCTTCCTAGTCAAGTATAATTTGTCAGGGGTGGTGCAATGGATCGCTCGCGCATCTGGAACTTCTGATGAAAACGCCGTTGCTGCGTGTGCTACACAAGACGGAGGACTTGTTGTAAGTGGTATGATGTTGTCATCATCTTTCACTGCGTATCACGCCACAGGAGCAGCATTTGGCACTACTTTAACAAACTCGGGGTCAAACGATGCATGGTTGGCCAAATACAATACATCCGGCACTGTGCAATGGATTGCTCGTTTAGGTGGAACTCTTGCTGATTACATATATGGTGTGTGTTGCTTGTCTGATGGCGGTGTTGTGGTTGCAGGCAATTATGCATCCACGACGTTGACGGCTTACAATGCTAGTGGATCAGCATTCGGCACAACCTTGACGAATTCCACCACGAGCGACGCATTCTTGGCAAAGTACAGTACCGCTGGAGTTGTTCAATGGGTAGCGAGGTTGTCCGGATCTGCTGTCGACACTATCAATGCTGTATGCGGAATGACCGATGGTGGTGTTGCGGTTGTCGGCAACTGGAACGCGGGCATCTTAACAGCCTATCATGCTACAGGTACGGCATTTGGAACCACGCTGCCTGCACCGTCAAATAATGATGTGTTTGTAGCGAAATACAACACTTCAGGAACAGTTCAATGGATCACACGGATGTCTGGAACTGGTCATGATTATGCTCACGCCATTTGTGCTATGCTTGATGGTGGTATTGCGGTGGCAGGCATCTATTCATCGACAATCCTCACATCATACAATGCGGACGGGTCTGCATTTGGCACGACCCTGTTGAATTTTGGTAATTACGATGCATACATTGCATCATACGATACCAATGGATATATGAAATGTGTGGCAAGTTTTTGCGGGGCAGCTGATGAACGAGCAGTGGCTTTGGCGTCATGCCCAGATGGGGATATCGTTGTCGGAGGCGCATTCAGTTCTACATCATTCTCACTACAAGGAGCACCCACATCACTTGCTGCAAATGGTGGCACGTACGATGGATATGTCGCCAAATATGGTCTCACAGGTGCCCCGCTGCCCGTTACGTCTGGAACCGTGCAATGGATCGCACAATTGGTAGGCGCTAGCACTACCACTACCCTAGCGCAAGGAGTATGTGCAACGAGTGATGGTGGTGTCGTAGTTACCGGATATAGCAATTCTGGTACCCTGACAGTATACAACGCTACGGGCACGGCATTTGGTACAACATTGAGTTCATCGACTGCCAATAACTATGTATTCGTAGCAAAATACAGCAGTTCTGGTGCAGTCCAGTGGGTGACACGTGTATATCCAAGTGTGGCAGGCGCTGCGAACTTTTTGGGGTCAAGTATTTGCAGTACTAATGATGGTGGAATATTGATGACGGGATACAGCACCACCAATGGTGGTTACACCGTTGTAGCGTACAATGCCAATGGAAGTGCTTTTGGAACTACGGTGACTTATACAAGTAGTGATGTCTTTGTCGTGAAATACAACTCATCTGGTGTGGTTCAATGGATAACCTCCGTACGAGGCAATTCTTCTGGTAATACTACTCTGAGTACTTCGATATTAGGCACAAGCGATGGTGGTATGGTTGTTTGTGGATATTATTGGGCAAGTACTTTGACAGCATATCATGCGACCGGTGCGGCGTTTGGAACAACTTTGTCCAATAGCGGCAACACTGATATGTACGTAATAAAATATAACTCATCGGGCACATGTCAATGGACAACTCGTGTTTCGGGCACTGGGTCTGAAACATCGGGTCAAGTATGCTGCGCAAGCGATGGTAGCATCGTCGTAAATGGATATTCTGCCTCTGCGACCGTCACTACATACAATGCTACGGGGGTAGCATCGTCAAGTCTTGTGAACTCTAGTTCCGGCACATCTGATTCGTTCATTGTTAAGTATGATAGTACTGGTGTTGTGCAATGGGTAGCACTCGCAGCCGGCTCAAGTGCAAACAATGACCGCTTACAAGAGATATGCAGTACCAGTGATGGAGGTTATGTGAGTGCTGGCTACTACTATTCGTCGGCTCTCACTGCTTACAATGCTAACGGAGCAGCATTTGGCACAGTGCTGACGAATCCTGCTGGCGCTGGCGCATTCTCGGGATGTATGATAAAATACAATTCATCGGGAAATGTTCAATGGGTTGCGCAAACCACCTCATGGATTACTGGTGTTACGAGTACAACGGACGGAGGTATTTTATTGACCGCAATGTACAGCAACTTCACTGCCTATAATGCAACCGGTTCGACGTATGGAACTACATTGACGAGCAGTGGAGGTACTGACGGCTATATAGTCAAGTACAGCTCATCAGGCATTGTTGAATGGTGTACCAAAGTGGGGTCAACAGGCGAAGACCAAATAAACCAGCTATGCAGTACGGCAGATGGCTGTTTAGTTGCGGTTGGCCAATATACCTCGACTACATTCACTGCATATCATGCTAATGGAACATCATTTGGAACTACATTGGCACTTTCATCTGCAAGCAATAATGCGTTCATTGTAAAATACTCAATGTAAGGTCACTTAAGCATTTGATGATTTCATTGTACAAGAAATGATCAAGACATTCAAATCCAAGGTCTTGGACAATCCCAAGTTATTGACCCCAAAAGAAGACATCTACGTCAATCGTCAGTTGTACTCTTGGGGAGAACTCACCTTCAACAAACTAGACCTTAATGAAATCACAGAACTGTACGACCTGTCGGACAATAAATATTTCTACAAAGTGGCAACTCCGTTCCAAGGAACGGTGCCCAATCCAGCCATTTTCAAGCGCATGGAAAATGATAAAGAAGTCGATGTTACCTCTTATATCGAACACTTGTCCACTTTCGCGAACGATCTGGTGCTCTTCAAAGTCGCTTACCCGAACAAGTATTTCATCCCTAGCGCACTATTGTTGGTCATCAACCGTGAGGAATATAACGATATGACTGAAAACCAAAAAGAGTTTTTCATCACGATCAACTCCTACATCAATCTAGTACAACGTAAATGCGAGAAACGCCCATGGAAGAACATCGACGGTGCCCCCACTCTTGAAGAACATACGATGAATTGGGTTTGGTTTCGCAAACCTGGTTACAAGCTAACGTCGGCGATCATGAACAACGCGCAATCATGGATCGATCATAACCCAGAGATGAAGTTTGTCATTTGGACCGACCTCGAAAATGAACAAGAACTCAACGAGTTTCTAGAAAATATTAAGGATGTTCAACAACAACAGTTTACCAGCGGTCGCATCGAGGTGAAATACTTGTCTGATGTGTTGGCTTTCGTCAAAGATTATGTGGCAACTTATAAGGATAAAGATGCCATCAAGGACTTTGATTCAAAGAGTTTCATCGAATTGATCGAAACGCGTCAGTACGACCGCACGCTCATCGCAAAGACAGACTTTCTACGCGCTATGATCCTTCATCACAATGGTGGATTTTACTCAGATTTCAACGATTGTCATTGTATGATCCCAATCCGGTACTGGTTTCAAGAGCTGTACAAGAAACAGGCATTCTTGTTGCCTTGTGATACTTTCAATGAGGCTCACATCAGTAACTTCTTCATGTACGTGCCGAAAGGAAGCAAAGGATTCCGTAATTTGCATTTTGATACTCTTAAAGGTTTCAAAGGCATTCTAAAATGCTTTAGAGATGAAAGCACGCCTCATAAAATCTCTAGCCTAATCACTGGATACGCCAAGAAATACTTGAAAAAACTCAAACAAGGCGAGACATGTGAGCCTACGCAGCTTCTTGTAGATACGATGTACCCTGTCTACGATAATAGCAAATTCACGACCACCATTCGTGGAGCATTGACAGAAAGCGGCATCAAAGGACTCGAACGCAGTGATATACGAGCGAAGATGTTTTTCCCATTGTTCGTGTTCAAGTATATCGCTCAAAAATCCAATATGTCAAGCTTGATGGAGTTTTTTGAGTACATGGTTGAGGAATTCAAGCAAATCGGTAGTATTCATGTACAGCGTGCCCCTATTCAATTGAATAGCAATGGCACGATGAAACCTTCCGCACCTCAAACGGGTCCCAAGAAGTTTGAAGTTCAATACTTCAACAACTCGCATGTTGAAGATTGGGACGATTACGACGACCTAGCTAAAGTGTTTGATACCCTAACTGAAAAGCTAGAAGACCTTGAAAATGACACCGAATACGACAAATTCATCTACGATTTGTTCATAAAAAATATGGCAGCCATTCCTATGCACATGACTAATCTCATCATGCATTTGCCAAAAGAATTATCATTCCACGAGCTAGTCCCCTTCTGTTTTGTGTATGTAAACATGACCCATCTCACTATGATCGGTCACTTCGGCGATGGCTCTTCTATCGGAATTCAAGACGATTGACGAACGAACCCATAATCACCATCGGGACCATTATTACAAAATAACGGCGCAACGCATTTCACTCCTAAATATTCTTCTATGAATGGCATCGTTACATTCGCATGCGGAGCGCCGAGATTGTATTCCGTGTTTTGCATTTCTATGATCAGATGTTGCGCATTCATCAGCGTGTTTCTACCTCCGTGTATGATGTCTTTCTCACATCCCTGAACATCTAATTTGACTAAATCCGGCAGTGGAAATCCTTTTTTTTTAACGACATCATCCAACGATGATGTGGTTCTTTCTCTGTAGATATGTTCGGGAAACACATGCGGGTTGTTTTCTCTATAGTATGAATTGCCTCCCGGCATAGTTGTGTTCTGGTACCATTTAACGGTCTTGCCTGATACGTCGCTCAAAACACCAACATGATAATCGTATCCACCTTCGTCATACAGGAATTTCGCTTCCTCCATGGCCTCAAACAATATGTACTTAGCACTCGGCCACAGCTTCTTGGCTAATGTCGTCCAATGCAAAACACATGCGCCGATATCATATATAACATTGGGTTCAAATCCCGTTTCCTTCAGTTGGTGAAGGTACGCGATGTGGTCTGAAGGAAACGATTGTATGGTTGAAAGTGCTCGTAAGTGTTCGGCAGACATATTTGATATTATACATACTGAGTCGATTTGATTTTTTTGACTTGAACTTAGTTAGAACTCTGAGGATGCTGTCCAATTGAAAGTAGCCATACCATTTAGCAAGGCAGTATCTGATGATGTCACGCTAAATCCATTGGTATTCGGGTTCAATGCCGTCAAGTTTGATGATGTATAATATTTATCGTTGTTGTACGCGACTCCATTGGAATCCCATGGGTTATAAAACGTCAACGTTGGAATTCCTCTTTTTGTTGTGTTGAAGTACAGTCGGCCTGCCCCATATTGATTTATTAAATACATGGATGTTCCTGGACAAGCAGCACCGGTGTTGTTTTGTGGTGATGTGTATGGATACATACTGGATTCAAAATACCGTTGGCATAGGCTTGTCTCAACACTTTGTGTTCTGAACTCAAATGTGGTACCAATACCCTTTTCAAACTGCAAACCGGTAATTTCAAGATAGTTTGACGCAGTTGTCCACACATTGCTCCCTTCATAACTTGTTGGACATGTATAAGTTCCAGACACCCAAGTATTGGATGTTTCTGTGCCTAGAGCACTGCAAGTTTTGTCGATGTTGATGATTATTCCTGCATTGCTGTCAGTCATCCATGTACCGCTTGTTGGCGCGGGCATGGTCACACTTGTTTGTGTCCAAGTATCCGCGACCGCAACAGTGAATGGAGCTACATATGACATGTTACAATCGGAACTATGGAAGCTCACACAGTGGGTCCCCACGACATTGGTTTTCACCCAAATCTTGAATGTTGCGGACTGTCCATCAGTAGCATTACCCCACATTAGAGAAGGGATAAATATCCCTTCAATCACATGTGTTAAGGCCACATTGTTGGATGTGGCTCCGAAAGTCACATTAGAGTTTGTCGTCATACGGCAACTCGTGTCAATTCCACCCAATGTATTTGTATCCGCACTCGATAGATTCTGTTGTTGAAGCGTGTAACTGAACCCGCTTGTACCTGTACTGGTTGTTGCTATCAATCTATCTGGACCGTATGTGATTGTGTCCGTCGTGATTAATTGCGCACCACCCATGTTGCGTTGATCAAGTGATAATGTGGGATTGATTATGTAGTTACGACAGAATGCGTATGAAGTGAATGCCTTTGTATAGGCGGCTGCTGCCGTCTTATAAACATTTGATTCAGATATACTCATGGCCTTTACTATAATACAAGAAAGATTGTAAAAAAAATTGAAATCGCTGAGGCATTAACATACATACAAACACACACACAAACAACAATGAACACATCCACTTCTTCTGCTAACGCTCTTCGCGTCGGTGTTATCGGTGTGGGATATGTGGGCGAGCACCTTGTTTCCGCATTCTCCAAGAAGTACGCTGTAACGGGCTTCGATATCTCACCTGCTCGTCGTGAATATCTCATTGAAGCGTTCGGCAATAATTTCAATGTAGCCATCACGGGCACAGGTGAGGAACTCGCTGGTTGTGACTTGTTTTGTGTGTCCGTTCCAACGCTATTGTTGGAGGACAAGACCATCGACGCGTCGTTCTTGAAGGCAGCTTGTGCCACTGTTGAGAAGTACGCTAAGCCGGGGTCAGTTGTGGTCATGGAAAGCTCGGTGCATGTGGGCATGACGCGGATGCTACTCAACTCCCTCACAACCAAAGGAATTTTCGTGGGGTTCTCTCCTGAGCGCGTCGACCCGGGACGAGTCGAGCCTCCTGTAGAGGAAATCCCGAAGATTATCTCTGGCATCGACGAAGCATCGCTAGATAAGATTCACGAGTTTTACAGTTCAGTCTTTAAGACTGTCGTAAAGGTCTCCAGTATGGAAACTGCTGAGATGTGTAAGCTCCACGAGAATTGCTATCGCATGGTGAACATCGCTTACGCCAATGAAATTGCGGATGCTTGCGTGAAGCACAATATTGATCCCTTGGAGATGATCAAGGCGTGCAGTACAAAACCATTTGGGTTTATGCCATTCACTCCCAGCACTGGCGTCGGTGGGTTTTGTATTCCCAACAATCCGGGATACTTGCTACATAACAATGACCTTCCTTTGTTACATCACGCCACCGAGACGACCCACATGCGTCCTAAGAAGAAAGCGGATCAATTGATCGTAGATTACCCCGAGGTGAAGCGTGTCTTGGTCGTTGGCGTTGGGTTCAAGCCCGGAGAGTCAGTCGTCGCCAGCTCTCCAGGAATGGCCTTTGCGAATGCCCTTGGGAAGCATGAGGATATGAAAGTGATGACATACGATCCGCTCGTCGATCCTAAGTCGCCACACGTCCAAAGCCTGAGTTTCGTGAGTGATGCTGATTGGAACGAAGATTACATCGCCAAGAACTTTGATATGGTCTATGTTGTGACAAAGCAACACAAGGTCAATTGGAACGTGCTGGGTAACCTCAATAATAACAAAAGTTCTGTTAAAGTCGTATTTGGTATGTAAATATTATTTAAAAATTAGGATAGAGTCCTTATGATTTTTGCTATTGGTATGGGTATGGGTTTTTTTGTCAAGGGTTTAGGTACCGCAACAATAACAGAAAAATGATTGATTACATGAAGTTGTCGTATTTCACCTCTGAGGGATGTGTAATTTTTATTAGTGAGTCCACAACGGTGTTGGCTGTGTCACAATTCTTGTGAAAGAGAATTGGGAGCCATTCACTGCGTTCTTCAGGTACGACCAAGTTAGCCTTTGAATCATCAACAAAAATGAAGCAATCTGTATCTGTGTACACTGTCTCTACATTATCGTATGCCAACGCATTCGGTTTCAAGGCGTGGACATCATTGCCGGGCCAAATTACTTTCGAAGTCGTGATACGCTCTACCCCTAAGATCTCTGAAAAGAACATCACCCAATTCATGTGTGCATTTGTAAATACATTCCACTCAATGTTGTTTTGCTCACAAAAGTCTATGACGTGGTTGAATGCTTTCATATGATGTATCGTATCATCGTCTACGACGCCTTTCAGTCTGGCGACGTTTGATGGCGCAAACACGAATTCGTTGTAATCTGCCAATGTAACGTCTAGCCCGAAAAGTTTATTGGTCATCAAGACGGTGTGTCCGTGGATTGGATAGTATTTCTTGTTCATCTTTTCACAAGTTTTCAGGTCTAAGTGAGTTACATGCTGCACAAACTTGGCCGAACGGCGAAGCTGGTACCGTTCGGCGTGCTTGTTCTTGAGCATGACACCATCAAAATCTAGCAAGAGTCGTGTCGCCATGATTGTCGTTTATCGTTTTAGCTATTTATTCTTAAGTGCTTCAATTTTTACTTTTGAAACCATCATCACACTTTTGTTTTGCCTATAAAAGGATCCGCGCTAGCCACAATCACAAAAGACATTCACCCAACACATTCCAATCGCAACATTGTACCCACCAAACTCTAAAGATGCACAAGGACGCACCCAAGGCCAAGGTGAGCTTTTGGATTGCGTGCAAAGTTTGTCCGATAGTCCCCGTGCATGCTTGAAGCCGCCCCCAACACGCCATCGCAGCGGATGAGTGGCTGGACGCGCACTAAGAAGGAACTCGCCGAGGCGGAGGGCGCTTTGGCGAGTGCGAAGGGCGCTGTGGAGAATGCGCGCCGCACGACGTACGAGCGCATTCGTGAGCTGCACACGGTGCACAAGAGGCTGCTCCGGATGATCGTGCTGCACATGTGGGTCATGATGCGCAACACCTTCAAGGGCATGATCTTCTATATGCCGCACGCCTTCCGCTGCGACTCGCTGGCGACGAGCATCATCGACCAATGCCAAGTTGCGCCCGAG
>Ga0214163_1000931_pt1 | contig 13175 bp, 12 predicted proteins | sample LakMenepilimnion_2_FD_153001 | JGI IMG/M metagenome (GOLD analysis project Ga0214163, IMG submission 153001) | Freshwater microbial communities from Lake Mendota, WI - Practice 15JUN2010 epilimnion v4 | ecosystem: Environmental > Aquatic > Freshwater > Lake > Epilimnion/Euphotic zone | place... | reverse complement strand
CAAATTAGAAATAGTTGGGGCGTTATTAATAACTTCAGCCAAAACTGGTCCAATGAATTCAGCCAAAGCTACTTGAGCATCGAAGGCTACTTCACGGTTCTTTGAGGCTAGAGCTTTAATTAGCTCAACTTGTTCGTCTGTTCTCTTTAAAACGATTTTCATATTATTTATTAGTTAAATGGATTAGACAACGTAAGAGGAATTACAATCGAATTGAACAAGAGCATATTTACCAGTAGTACTACCGGCAAAATAATCACTCTTACCGTTCTGAGAAACACGTTGACCAGTGCCGAGAATACGGCCAATGATACTTGTGGTTCCAGTGATTGGGGATACAGCACTAGCCAATAGGCCAGAAACCTTACCAGCGTTAGCTGAAATGATAAGATGGCTATTAACAACCATGTTAGCGTCAACCCAGTCAATAGCTGTATCAGCTAGTGTGAAGATACCGCGAGTAGCTACAGGTACAGCTTGTCCAGTAAGAACGGCTTGTAGTTCTGCTCTCTTTACTGGATTGTAAAGAAGTCTTTCGCCATTTTCATCAGTAGCTAGAGTCTGATTAAGAGTCATGCCTAGAACTGGAACACCAGCAGTGGCGGCTGTAAACTGCAAAGGTACAGCAGGATATTGAACAGCTCCCAAGAAGGGATAATCTGTTTTACCAAGTGTATTTGTAATATCGGTAGCTGTGTATTGAATTGGATCGAGATCCAAGTTACCAGCGGATACCTTGACGAAAACACCTGCTGAACCATTACCATTTGTAGATGGATTGGCATCAACAGTGTCGCTCGCGAACATGTTGATAACATCAACGTCGCTATACTGTCTGAATGGATATAATCTTAGTGACATATATTTTTAAAATTTAACTGTTATGTTTTCCTTGCTGAAAGCTTTACCTAGTCTTTCTTTCCAAGAAGCTTTTGCTTCTGAAGGAGCGAGTGACTGAGCGGGTATAGCTGGCTCTTCGCGTTTGGCGTTAGCCAAAGCTGTTTCAACTTCAACTGTCTTTTCGACAACTTCAGTTCGTTGAGTCTTTGCTTGTCCCATTCTCTTTGCCAATTCGGCTTCTAGACGTTCTTGGAAAAATTTATCTTGATCTTGCTTTGAAGCTTTGTTCTTGTGTCTAAAAAGAACAGCGAGCTTTTCTTTATAAGAAGCAAACGCCTCTTCTGTGTTTGCCAAAGTAGATACTTCTTTAGCTAGAAACTGACGATCAATCTCATCAAGATCATAATCAGTATCTAGGAAACTCATTCTTGAACTATAAAGTTCTTGAGAAGCTTGAGCGGAAATTGTGTTTTCGAGTTCTGCTAATTTAGCGAGAGTCTCAGAAAGTTTGTTGTTGTTCTCATCAAGATCTTTCTTGAATTTTTCAACTTGAGCGATAGCTTCAGCCTTAGCGACTTCAGCATTTTGCATCTCTTGCTTCATTTCGTCACTCTTTAGTTTAATGCTCTCAGCGATCTTGGCTGAAATAGAAGCTACGGCTTCATCACTAAACTTGGCAGTGTCTTGCTTTTCAGCGAGAACTGTTTTTAATGCAGATAGTATTTGTTCTAAATCCATAATTTTTGTTTTGGTAATATTTACAGGTTGTTTTTGTTTTTGTGAAAATATTTTATTGTTAAAGTTTAATAATTCTACAGAATCGACTTCATAAAACTCAGCTTCTTCTGTTTCTATTTCTTGTTTTTCGTTTTCAATTTCTATAGCAGATGTTCCATCATCAATTACTACGCCTTTAACATCAGCAGCAGGATTGCTTGTGAATCCGATACCTAAAGGATAAATACGTCCAGTAACCAAACGATATACTGGAGTTCCATCGTTCATATATCCAGATCCATCAAAGCCTTTTAAATATTTCTTGAATTCATCTATTTGTTCTTTTTTAGTGATAATCTCCGCTTGCTTCAAATCTAAACTTCCAACTGCAATATAATACTCATTAAATCCTATCTCCCAACTTGCGCTAATTTTTTCATATAATGCGGAATCAGGATCGTTAGAATCCATTAATGCGTCTGCGAAATCGCGATCAACTGTTTTATAAATTACAGCGGCCAAAGCAATATTAAATGGACTAAGACTTCCTCTTACATCTTCGTCAGATAATATTTTATTTTCTCCATAAGAAGAAAACGCTGAATTAACAATATGCCCAACTACTCTTTTTTTGTTATGCTCAATATTTGTTGGCTTATGAATGAAATAATTTTTAAACGCAATAGCTGTATTCGTATCAATACCATCACCATTTTTATTAAAACGATTTACAAGAGCCGCATTAAATGCAGCCCCAACTAAATCAACATTCTTTTCTAAATTAACTGAAGAAGGTATAATTGACTTAAGCGGTTCCAATGAAGCTTGCGACAACAAAACATTGCTATCGAAATTTAACGAAGCTGTAACTATGTTGTCAAATTTAGTTCTATAAAGGAACATATATTTACATTTTACACGGAATACTTAGTACTGTGATATAAAAGTGCTGCTGCATATGTGTCTAAATCATGTTCGCCAGCAGTAGTTTGTATCTCACTTAATATGTTTAGCTTGTCTAATTTATTTGGATCGTTTAGAACTTCTGTAGCTAAAGAAGTCCAAGATTCACACTGAGATCCTAATATGATTGCTTCGGAAATGCCTTGTGCTAATTTATTCTGTTCTGCGTTTAAAGATTTTTTAGAATATTTCTTTTTCAAACCTAATTCTACGATAGAATATAAATCTTTTGTTTTATCCATGACTTTAGCGATTGCATCTTTTGCATAAACAGAAGCGTTAGATCCGACAGGACGACCTTTTTCAGTTGGAGTTGTTGTCTTTTTGATTGCGGGTTTAATTCCTGAAACTTCAGGCGTTGGAGGAGCGATAACAGGAACGCCGCCAACAATTGGGTTATAATATCCCTTCTTTCTTTCTTCTACAAACTTAGCTTGAGCAGTGCCTAGCTCTTCTTTAGTTGGATAAATACCAGTTTCAATTACTCTCAACCCTTCTTCTGGAGGCAGTATTCCTAGTTCCATCATGCGCGTGACCACGCGATTAAATTGAGTCTCGTCTTTAATAGACACCTCTTCAAACTTAGCGATAGGGCATTTACCTTTAAATCCCAAGTTGCGAAAAATCAATTCCATTTCAGGCTGTAGAAAATCATTCAAGAAAGCTTTTCTAGCTTCCTTTAATCTTTCGAAAAATACTTGAGCTTTGACAGTTGTGTTTGCAAACTTTTCTGAACCGATAAGAATGTTCTGCAATCCTTCTTTGATATCTTCATTGACTACTTTATACTTCTCATATCCTAAAACTTTATTCATATCTGGGATAATGAACTCAGCTTTTGTTGTATAATCTGCAACTAGAACGCGACCAACAGATTGATTGCTCAAAAGATTTTGCATCGCTTTTATATTCTTATGATTGATGCCTCCTTTAGCGGGTTCGCTACCCATAGTTATCAGTAGAATGACATTCTCAATTGTGCGGCAAATAGCTTGATCAATCTTTTTCATTTCCATCTTGAAATTGATATCATCAAGAACGGCGAAACCAAAAGGTATAGCAAAAGGTTCGTAATCTTGCTTCTTATAAAAAGAATAGATAATATCTGTAGGATTCAATTGAATTTTAAGCCCATCTCTTGCCCATTGACCCAATCTGATTTTTTCTTTTGTATCGTTGTCTAAACTATCGAATACAACTTTATCGTGATCGTTTTTAGGCGATCTAAGTCTTTCTAATTCGTATTCAGAAAGTATTTTTTGATAAACAATTTGATGCCAAGAACTTGTGTGATTTGTTGTCAAATAATATGGATTGAGAAGTGTGTATTGAACTGGAATTAAATTCTTTACGTCGTATGGCGTAGGATAATTATACAATTTAATATCTGTATTATAAGACGCTCCATCATATGAAGCGTATGTTTCTAGAATTTTTTGAAAATCGTCGATATTAAATTTAGCATTTATCTTGTAAAAGAAAACATTACCACTGCGATAATACTCGCGGAAGTATTGATCTTTAACATTCCACATTCTTGTGTACTTCATCCATTTTGAGAAAAAGTCTTTTGATTTTTGACTTCCACCTTCTAAATATATTTCAGCATTAGCAAATTCAGACATAATATCAACAGCATTTCTAAAAATAGCTATATTTGCATAAGCTTTCTGGCATAATTCTATAGCGTCACGAATATTATATCCGTTAATAGAAGTTTCGAACGGCAACATTCCTTCTCTAATGTTTCCATATTTATAAATTTTTGGTCCTACATAAGCCAAATTTCTGCGTAAATTAGTAGATTCTCCTCCTCCACTTCTTTCATAACTAGAAGCTTTAGCCTCTTGTTGATAGAATGGATCACCAACTAAAGAAGGTTCAGAAGCATTATCTCTTAACATAGCGTCAAGCGGCTCAGACTGCCCTTCTTGAGCTTTAGAGAATTTGCCCCAATAATCTGATCTTTTATTATATTTGCGACTCATGTTAATAATAGTTACACATTGTCACTTTAAAAGTGACTTTTTAACTTTTAAGCTATAAACATTGGTTCAAAAGTTTCAGTCATATCTTCAACTTGAGTATTATTCATGTCGAAATAAATCTTACACAACCAATTACCTAATACTAATGCTGAGTAACTATCTTTTCTAGGTTTATCTGGTCCAGACTTACGTTTAAGGTTCGCTGGAAGATCAAAGTTCTGCATACCTTGAGCAGATGTTGTTATTTGTATGAGAGCGCATTCTGTTTTAGTTAACAATATCATATCAGTTAAATGTTCTACAAAATCAATCATTTTAGCTTCTTCATTTTCTTTTTCAGTGTCCAAAGCGTTAGAGAATTTTAAATCTGTAATACCAATGCGCTTTTTAGTTTGACTTCTGAAATTATCATCAATAGCTCTACTAGCGAAATATGTACGGCGATGATCAAAATTAGCTTGTAACATTTCATTCGCTAATCGTATCCAACCTGAAGTTGGTTTTCTTAAGAAAACGTATTTATAATCTGATCTGTTGTATTCGGTTTTTGCAGAATATAAATTTTGAGCATATTCTTCAGGTCTTTCAAATTCTGTTACCATTGATTTTAAATTTATTTTAGCATCCTTAAATAATTCGCTTTCATTGCAAGAATTCATGAACTGAACGCCGCCGTTATAGTCCATGCAGATCGCTATAATATTAAAGTTCTGCAATAGATATAAGAAATATTTAATATGATCTTTTAAAGAAGATCCAGAAAGAGCATAAGAATGAATTAAAGTATTAATTTGTTTTTCTTTATCTATTTTTAATACTTGAATGGCAAAATCATCTGATGATTCAGTTTCTGACCAAGAAGGATCTACCGCCAATATATATTCATCTTCTGGATTACCAACTACCTCAACAGCAGGAAGCTCACCATCAGGAACAGTGCATAACGCCATTTTAGATATTTTAAAATAGCCAGAACTATCATCACTAAACTGTGCGCCGAACTCTCGCAAAAACTGCGACTCACTCATTGTCGATTTTGCTTGATTAATTAGATTTTGATCGTACAACTGAACTGGAGCGCAGTCATAAGAGAACTGCATAATACAACGCTTAGTCTTTTCTTTATTTTTAGGGTTAGATATTAGATTTTCATACTGCTCGTATAATTTATACAAGTATTCAAATTTAAAAGACGCTGAAGATAATGCTATTAATTTATTGTTAGGCCAGATATACCTATCTTCTTCAGTCATTTCTCCTTTATTAATCAATTGGGTTTCAAGATTATAAAGTTCTTCTCTTTGAGTCGGATTTTGAACGACGGATAAGAAGGGAATAATAACTTCGTTATAAATACGTTCAGGCATCAATAAAAACTCATCAATAATAATACGATGAAAACGAAAACCACGAAGCTTTTCGCCATCACCCAATGGCAACGCACGAATACGACTTCTACCAATCTCCATTACCCATTCATCGTTAGACTTGGATATTTTTGTAATACATTGTTTTAAAAGATAAGCTTCAGGTTTAGCAGCAATGTCTTCTATCTTTTTAAATATCATTTTTGACTGACGAAATGATCGGGATAATATACCTGTTTCAACTCCTTGATTTAATATAGCATCAAGTACGGCATAAATACCAGTAGTATAAGATTTACTCATACCACGCGACCACACGCCCAAAAAATAATCACTTTCCAACATGCCTTTAATAGCCATATGTTGAAAAGGAAACAGTTTGACACCAGTTATTAAATCAGTAGCAAAAGTAGTATTGTTGCGAAGAAATTGATAAAACAATAACTTCGCTTCTCGTTCTTCTATATATCCAGGTATCTTCGCTAATTCCTCATTGGAAATTAACTGCGATTTCCTTGGTACTTGGTTGCCAATTTCCCAGCTCATTATCTAAAAAATACTGTATATCTACCTGCCATACTGACTTACCATGATATAATAATTTTGGTATAATATCTAAAGATTTGTTTCGACTACCAGTGAATATAAATTGTATATGCCTTGGATATTTATGACATAAAGAACGCATATTATGAAAAACGTATTCTAAATTTGTTTTTCTATTGTATTTACGCTGATTTATTAATATGCTACTTATACTGCTTTCGATAACTACAAACAAATAACAATTCAATTCAACCGCTTTTATAACTTCCTTCTCAAATCTTTCTATTCCAGAAGCCATAGTGCCTAGAAAATCAGATTCACTTTTTCTATCAACAAATGTATTAGTAAAATATTTTTTATCAGCTATTAGATAATCTCCTACAAATATTTTTTCTATTTTAGACTTAGGAAATTCCAACGCATCTTGTTCTCTGGTATCAATCAGTATCGGCAAACGAGATACATCAATTTTATTAAAAGCTTCTGGTAAATTTTTGTTATATAAAGGCTCAATATTTAATAGCTTACATGCGTTGGTATAAGAACTAAAATACTTCTTATAAATATTTAAACTCGGCAAATCAAGAGTTATCACTTCATTATGAAACGGCGCAAAATGATATTGTTTTTCATCTATCCTCTTTTTTAATAGTTCAATGCATTTTGTTTTGACCGTCTCTTCATTAGATGCGGCTTCCCACTTCAAAAACTCTGTATAATCAAGAAACTCGGTTTCAAAATATTGTTTCTTATTTTTAAAAGGTATTTGTTGGCGATAATAAAGAGAGCTTCTCGGATAATGCGTGCAATAATACTCTGCTTGATAAAGGTTATGCTTTTTTAAATGGGCATGAAAAGACTTATCGTTATTAAAAGATTCGCTACAGATTTTACACTGAATCATATAGCATCTTCTTTAGAAATTCCTAAAATTCTAGCTTTCCATGAAGACATATTCTCTAAACGATCAGCTTCCTCCTTAATAGTGCGCTTTTGCATATCGGCAATTTGAATCATCATTTTGCGTTCTTGCTCGTCTTGAAAAAGCTCTACAAGGTTAAGTATAGAAGCGTTCTTCTGATGCGTTTGCTCTACTCTCTTGGACCGTTCGCCATTGAGCTTTTGAATACTCTTGTCTATACGCCCAGCGCACTGATTGTATTCTTCAGAGATCGTCTTAAGAACCTCAGTTAGACGCATTGTGAAGTCTTTCTGATCTTGCGTCTCATTGAACATATCATTTATCTTATTCTTTTTAATATCAATCTGTCTTAAATTGATATAGTCCATGCAAACATTAATATACAAATTAATTTCATCAACAGTCAAGTCAGGTTTGTCCCAAACAGAGCGCACGAATTCTGCTTCAAATAATTCTTTATCTATAGAGCTATTGTAAGAGTCGTAATTACCAACAAATCTTGGACTTGATAAATAATTTAATAATTTTTCCATCCATTTTCTATGTTGCAAAGATAATTTTTCTTCAGAAATGTTTTGGCCGCACCATTTATTTGCTTTATTGATTACCGTTCTGATTGAGCGTGGAACAGAGTATTTGTCGCCAACTCCAGATTCGTTATCTACAAGATAATCAGGATATTTTTCTTTTATGTATTTTTGAACGGCTCTATACTCAGGTGTAATAAAAATATTAAAGTTTTCAAGGCCCAGAAATTTTTCATGGAATATTAACTCTGTTACTTGCCTAGGAGTTATTCTTGTTTTAATATTTTGTTCAATGAATTCACAATTTTCTTTTGATAGTATTTCTATTGTTTGTGTGGGCTTTGGCTTTTCTTGTTTTTTAACAAATCCAGTTGTTAGAAGAAAGTCTCTGACTAACTTTGCTTCTTTAGACCTGCCCGTTAAATCTTCACGATTATAAAGTAGATTAGCGAGGACGACGTAATCTTGAATTCCTTCGTTAATCTTTTTTAATATAAATGCTTTGTTTTCGTCCGTTAACATATTAAGATGAGAATATATCGTTTTCTTTTAATAACAATTGAGCTTTCACATACAACATTTTTTTTAAATTTTTTATTTGTTTGTAACCAGCTTTTCTTCCTTTTTCGCTTGTTTTAAACTTTAACACTTGGGCTACTTGATCATCGCTAAGATTGTCTATAAAAAACATTTTATAAATAAAGAAATGCTTATCTCCTAAATTGCTTTTCATTAAACCGTGAAGTTTACTTTCAGCATTTTTATAATCGTAACTTATGCTTGATTCACAATTCATAAAATAATTTTTATGATTCTCTAAACTCACGGTCATCTTAACATCGTAAGCAGATTTTTTTACTTTCTCCCATTTAGCGTATAATGGACATTCATTACATTGTTTGCCGCTGGTTGTAAAACCACATGACATTTCTATTCCAGAATCACCTTCTTTATTTTGATTAAATGGACAAGACAAACAAGGACGCGCAAAACTTGTATAATTATTACGTATTATATTTCTAATTTGATTCGTGACTATACGATTCACCCAAGGTTCAATCGCTCGCGATTGATCCCACAGATGCCATTTTTTATATATATGAAGTTTAATGACTTGCTCTATATCTTCAAAATCAAACCAAGTAATCGCTTTTAACTTCCACTTGTTTCTGCGCTTTTTGATTACTTGGTTAATAATCTCATACATGTCTTCAAAATTTTTCTTTTTACGATTCATCTATGTCTTGTATTGGGCGCGAACTACACTCCTTCAACGACTGACTTAAAAATTCTTCTTTAGTGAGTTTTCTATAATTAGAATTCGGTCTTGAACTTATTCTTTCACTCTGATCGACTGGAGGAGCGTTAAATAAATCTTTTCCTAAATATTTATTACCTGCTGGTTTTTCTATTTCGTATGAAAGTTTCGATGGTCTGACGAAGACAGTGGGAATACCATCTTCATCGACTTCTGTATTTTGTTTGCGAGAGGTAGATCTCGATTGTAGTGAATTTTGTAAAGTCGGTTTACTGATGTTTGCAAATCCTCCCAAAGAAACCCCACAGTTAGTACAGAATTTAGAGCCTTGGGCATGTTTTGTTCCGCAACTTGAACAGTAAATATTACTCATGGTTATTATATCAATGAATGTTTGTTTTATCTAATCTCTTAAGAGAATGAACGATGTATTTAAGAATCTCACTACGCATAATATCTTCTTCATTGAATTCGAAACAATAAATACCCCTTTCTTCACTGTCTTTATTATTAAATAAATCATAGATTTTCATGAAACCAGATTTGTTTCCAATGTCTGATTGCATAGCGTCTCCGCAGATAAACATTTTAGTATTCTCGCCAATACGAGTGAGAAGAGTAATCAATTCCTTGCTGCTATAGTTCTGAGATTCGTCTGCAATAATGATCTTCTCGTTCCATGTGGCACCTCGTAAGAAGTTGACAGGCAAAGCCTCTATAATGCCACTAGTTTCAAGATATTTTGATTGAGACATCGGGATAAGCTCATCCAACTTATCATACAGCGGTATCATAAAAGGATTAAACTTTTCATCTACAGTTCCAGGCAAAGAACCTAAGCCTCTTTCTCCAGACTCGACGATTGTTCTAATGTATTTGATCTCGTACTTTGAATTCATATTTAACATATGCAATGCACAATAAACAGCCAAAAATGTTTTAGAACTTCCGGCAGGTCCATTAATAAAAACAATTTTAGTATTTTTATCAAAAGCTATTTGAGTAAAACTTTTTTGCTTATCCGTTAAATTAAAATTCTTAATTGTTAATTTAGTCGATTTAAAACTATTATTTGAGATAATGTCGTTCAGATCGTGTTTTTCTTTTTGAATTTTTTTCTTTTTGATTGACATACTATAAATAAATTTACACTATTATATATGATTTTTCACTGTTTGAGCGTTCCTTACTCGCCTACTAGAAAAGATGTTTCATTATGTGCTTTTGTGCAAAAAGTTTATAAGTTTTGCGACGAAATGACTAAGAGGGGTCATACTGTTTATCATTATGGTCATGAAAACTCTATTGTTAATTGCACAGAACATATTAATGTTACTAATAATGATATATTAATTAATAGCTATGGCAACTTAAATGATTGGAAGGTTAAAGGTTTTGATCAAAACGTTAATACAAAAGCGGTTAATGTGTTTAATGACAATTGTGTTACAGAGTTAAACAAAAGAATAAAATCAAATAAAGAATTTATATTATGCTGGTTTGGGTTCGCGCATGAACCATGTGTTAAACACTTTTATAATAAAGCTGTAGTAGTGGAACCTAGTATTGGATACGACAGTATGTTCGCGCCAATCAAGATGTTTGAAACGTATAGTCAAATACATAAAATGCACGGTCATTCTCAAACGCATGTCGAATTAGGATGCGAATATGTTGTTTATCCCGGTTTTGATCCTGACGACTTTATATACAAAAAAGAAAAATCAAATACAGCGTTATTTTTAGGCAGAATTATAGAAAATAAAGGCGCAAAACTTGCTTATGATATCTGCAATCACGTTGAACAAGATATTATATTTGCAGGACCAAACATACTGAATCTTAAAGAGACTAAACATTGTAAATTTGCAGGATTCGTTGGTCCTATTGAACGAATGAATTTACTAAGCGATGCGAAATTTTTATTTGCTCCTTCGTTGTTTATGGAACCTTGTAACTGGACGGTTATTGAAGCTCAATTTTCAGGAACGCCTACTATTACAACGAATTTCGGCGGCTTTACCGAAACGGTATTGCAAGGAGAAACTGGATTAAGATGCTCTACTACAAACGATATGATATACGCCACTCAAAATATAGATAAGCTTATCAATCCTGAAAATTGTTATAAAAATGCTATTTCTAGATTTAATTTAAAAGCGCAATGTGATTATTATGAATATATTTTTAAATCATTAATGATATGACAGCATATACATATGGAGTTTATGATCTATTTCATATAGGTCATCTAAATTTATTTAAAAGAATAAAACAACAATGCAGTAAACTAATTGTTGGAGTTCATAATGATGAACAGGTTATGACTTATAAAAATAAACCTATCATTAATTACTATGATAGGTTAGAGATTATTAAATCTTGTAGATATGTTGATGAAATTTATGAAAATGCAGATTTAGTAACTACTGATGATATATTAATAAAATTAAAAGCTGATTTCGTTTTCGCTGGAAACGAAAATCCAGAGTATCTTGAAAAATATTATCAAGTATCTTCTGGCAAATTGATTCTTTTAGATAGAACAGAAAACATTTCTACATCAAAAATTAAAAATTTATTAAAATTTTAAATGATCAATATCATTTTTTATCATAAATGAGATAAAATCCGAATAAAATATATTATCATTTTTAATAATAATTTCTGAATAACAGTCGTCAAAAATATTTATTTTTATACAATCTATATCTAAAACGCCTCTCTTTACTATTATCTTGCGGAAGAAATTTTTTAAATTTTCTACTTGCATATCTATTTTATCATAGTTTTCTAAATCAGTATAGAAACAACACTCTTTCATGTGCGACGTATTTCCACTTTCTTTAGATCCGTATTGTATTTTTTCAACAGAGTAATCTCCATAAACAGTTTTTAAAAATAAATCTGGTCTATAGACAGTCGTAAAACTTTTATTTTCCAAAATAACTTCAGAAGATTTAAAAGTTTGAAAATGAAATATTTTTTCATGTATAAAATTAAAATCCGCTAAATAATAATTTATATTTCTTTTTAAAAATAAATTTAAATCAATTCTTTTATTGCTATTAAAATTAAAATATATCGATAAAACGGCAAGGTTCAAATGCCAAGAAAAAGGAGGAGAATTTGCAGATATTAAATCTAAAATACTATTTAAATTTTTATAATTTTCATTAGCTATAATAGCAAAATCTATATCATCAGATTTAAAAACACCGTTGTCTCTAACCGCATTAATTAACGATCCTCCAATTAAATAACATTCTATGTTATTTTCCCAAAACAAATTTTGCAAAAATTTTGCATAATTTATGTAATGATCTGTATGAAATTCTATATTCATATCGTTTATTAAATCCGCTTATTATTATTTTGTATAATAGCCAGTGTTATTCCAAAAACTTTGAGTTATGTCTACCTTTCTATTCCAACGTCTATTTCGTTCTTGCTTGTGTGTAAATCGTTTAGCAATAAATCTATTTTTTCTTTTACCATTTCAAAAGATATTTCTTTTGAGCATTCAAAATCTTTATTTCTTGGACAATATTTCCAAGTTTTTGCTATATTTTTTTCATTATCTATTGAGCTATCATTCAAACAGCCATTACAAACATTTTTATTTATCACTCTATAATTATTTTCTTTGAATTCGTTATTCTCGCTTGTGCATCCAGATATCATGACAACTTTTTTATTTAAAGCCCAAGCTAACCAAGAAAGACCACTGCTTAAGCCGATAAAAAAAGCACAATTTTTTATTTGTTCTATTCTGTATTCAATAGGATAATCTCCAGTTTCATTAATTGCTCCATTAGGAATTTTATTCCATTTTCCTTTTTCACCAAAAAGCTCATGTTTATCAATAGCATATATATCATATCCTAAATTTTTAAGATAACTAACTACTTTTTTCCAACCATTATCGTTCCAATATTTCATTTGACTAGTTGAATGAACGCTTATACAAACATATTTTTTCTTTTTATTAAATTTATATTTAGTAATTTCTTTCAAAAATGGTTTTATTTCTTGATATTCTAAATC
>Ga0214163_1000927_pt1 | contig 13188 bp, 3 predicted proteins | sample LakMenepilimnion_2_FD_153001 | JGI IMG/M metagenome (GOLD analysis project Ga0214163, IMG submission 153001) | Freshwater microbial communities from Lake Mendota, WI - Practice 15JUN2010 epilimnion v4 | ecosystem: Environmental > Aquatic > Freshwater > Lake > Epilimnion/Euphotic zone | place... | reverse complement strand
GTGTTATCGAGAAGGATGTAGCCAGGAACAGTAATGGCCGGTACTGTGATGATGGCGCCATTGGTCTTGACGAGGTAGTTGATAGCCGAGGTGGAGGTACCAGCAGCCATCGTCACTGTGGCTGCAGAAACCCTCGATGTCTTATCACCTGCAGTTGTATCGTAGCTAATGTTGGCAACAGCGCCACTGGTATTGGCGACAAGACCAATGGCGCCATTTTGATCAATGTCGTTGTTGGAAGTGAAACTGATGTTCGAACCACTGCGGGCTGTAATTGCACCCGTTTGATAAATACCGCCTGCAGCACCTGGAATATTAACGACAGTTCCGGTCACGGCAATATTGCCACCCACAAATCCACTGTTGATTGTCATTGAGCCGACATGAGTTACCCAATTGGGTGCAAGCGTTGCCGTACCGTTCAGAGTGATGTTGTTAGCCGTGATGAGTGAAGTCACACTGTTGTGAATGCCTAAGCCATCCGTAGTACCGCCATTCAAAATGACATTACCGGCTGTAGAGGTGATCACAACAGAATAATTGATACCCGTTTGCGAACCACCGCCAGATACACCATTAACGGTGATGTTATCTCTGGCATAAATGGCATTGTTGATTGTGACGCCTATAGAGCCCGTAGCCAGGTTTGCTAAATTGGCGGTCGTGGTATTGATAAACCCAGACACAGGTGTGCAGGCTGGTGTTGAAGCTGTGCAGCCAAAAGTGTTATCGATCAACACATAGCCTGGCAATACAAGCGAGCTTGTCCCTATCGCCGATGGATTGATTGCGGAGCCAGCAGTTTTAACGATGTAGTTGATGGCAGAAGTAGAACCGACTGGAATGCTTAATGCGCCGCCCAAAATGCTCGATGTTTTATTGCCAGTGGTGAGATCGTAAGTAATATTCGCAGCTGCGCCGCTGGTATTGGCCGCTAAGTTAATTGCGCCGCTTTGACTCACGTTGTTGTTGGAAATAAAGCTGATGTTGGAGCCACTTGCGCCCGTAATTGCGCCAGTTTGATAGATTCCACCACCATTGCCTGGCACTCCTATGACATTGCCAGTCACAGATATATTGCCGCCAATCGAACCGCTGTTGATGGTCAAAGCGCCAATTTGTGCAACCCAAACTGGTGTGCTAGTGGATGTGCCAACAAGGTTGATGTGGTTGGCGGTGATTGTGGATGCAGCGCTGTTAAGGATGCCGCGTTGTGTTGTGGTACCGCCATTGAAGTTAACAGTGCCACCTGTTGACATGATGATCTGCGAATAATCAATCGCATTGCTTGTACTAACAGCATTGACCGTGATGTTGCCAGTGGCATACACCACACTGTTCAGTGTTGCGCCAACACTAGCGGTAGCAAGTGTTGTTAGGTTTGAAGTGGTCGTGTTGATAAAGCCAGATACCGGCGTGCAAGCTGGCGTTGAAACCGTACATCCATAGGTGTTGTCGATCAGCACATATCCCGGCAACGCCACAGAACTTGAACCTATTGCAGCTGGGTTGATGGCAGACCCTGCTGTTTTGATAATGTAATTAATGGCAGAAGTAGAGCCCGCTGGAATGCTTAATGCACCAGTCAGCATGCTTGATGTTCTATTGCCAGTTGTTACATCGTAAGTGATGTTGGCTGCAACACCGCTGGTGTTGGCCGCTAAGCTAATTGCGCCGCTTTGACTAATGTTGTTGTTGGAAATAAAGCTGATGCTGGAGCCACTGGCGCCAGCAATAGCACCGGTTTGATAAATACCGCCTAGAGCGCCTGGTGTGCCAATGTAATTTCCTGTAACCGAAATACTGCCACCAATAGCCGTGCTATTGATCGTCATCGCACCCAGTTGAACAATCCAGACTGGGGAAGCAGACGAAGTGCCCAGAATCTTAATGTTGTTTGCCGTAATGGTAGAGGCTGAACTGTTATAGACACCACGCTGGGTGGTTATTCCACCATTGAGTGCAACATCACCATTCTTGGACACGATGGCAACAGAGTAGTCGATTGCATTGCTTGTACTGGCTGCATTGGCTGTGATGTTGCCACTGGTATAGATAGCAGCATTGATGGTTACGCCTACGGCAGCAGTCGCTAAAGTCGTTAAATTGGCTGTGGTGGTATTGATAAATCCCGTGATGGGCGTACATGCTGGGCTTGAGGCCGTGCACCCATAGGTGTTATCGAGCAAAACGTAGCCGGGTAGCACCAGCGCATTTGTGCCAATTGCACCTGGATTGATAGCGCCACCAGCTGTTTTGATGATGTAATTTATGGGCGAGGTATTGGTGCCGGCAGCAACAGTGATGGCGCCAGAGACCACACTAGAATCCTTCGTACCGCTGGTCGTGTTGTAAGTGACGCTCACTGCCGTAGAAGTGGTATTGGCCACCAAGGAAATGGCACCCAATTGGTTGATCTTGCCGTTTGTAATAAAGCTGATGTTTGATCCAGCTGCATTGTTCGTAATTGCACCGGACTGGTAAATGCCTGTATCCGAGCCACTCCCTGCGATGCCTGTAACGTTCAGGTTAGTTCCTCCCGCCACAATCGTCAGGGTATTTAAGTAAACAGCATAGGTTCCACCCACTTCAGAACCCGTCACGGTAATCGATTTGGCACTGATCGAGTTATTGGGGCCCAGCGTCACACCCCAACCAGTTGTCGTAGAAGTACCTGTGATGTTGACTGCGCCGTTGTTAGCTGTAATTGGCGAAGTTCCCCATACGCCGGCATAGATGTTACCTACCCCTATGCCTGTTGTAGTCACACCGGTCAGGTTGATATTTCCGCTAGTTGCAGTTAGGCCCGCCGACAACATCACCCCGCCGCCGCCGCCAGTGCTACCCCCTGCATTGATTCCATTGATGGTAATGGCGGTGCCGCTGATGTTGCCACCCACCAAAACACCATAACCACCTGTGGTCACAAACGTATTCCAGTTGCTGAGTGCGGTGTTGAGATAACCCGTTGTCGGCACACAACCCGAGCCTAAACAGCCATAGGTGTTGTCTAAAGTAACTGCACCTGGTACGGTCACTGCGCTGGCCACATTGATGGCCGACCCAGAAGCCAGTACCGAGTAGTTGATGTTTGACAAAGAACCTGCGGCAACACTCAACAGACCAGTGGCAATAGAGGAAGTCTTATTACCCGCCGTAGCATCATAGGCAACACTGGAAGAGTTGCTACTTGTATTAGCCGCTAAATTGATTGCGCCGTTTTGGCTGATGTTGTTGTTGGACGTAAAACTGATGTTGGTACCGCTGGCACCCGTGATCGTGCCAGTCTGATAGATACCACCTGCAGCACCTGGCGTGCCAATGACATTACCCGTCACGATGATGCTGCCACCAACGGCGCTGCTGTTAATGGTGAGGCCAGCAATTTGCGTAACCCAGCTCGGTGCATCAATGGATGCACCGTTAATCGTGATGTTGTTAGCAGTCACCACGTTGCCAGCCACATGATAGACACCAATGGTCGCCTTGGTATCGCCCTTCATGACCACATTACCGTTGGTCGAAGTTATATTGACCGATGCATCGATTCCTCGATTGGAATTGCTGGCACCGTTAATGGTGATGTTGTCGCGGACAAAAATAGCAGCATTGAGGGTCACGCCAATTGAGGTGGTTGCCAAAGCAACCAGGTTGTTTGCGCTGGCACTGACAAATCCTGATACAGGTGTGCCCCCTGCCCCCGCTGTTCCACCAAAGGTGTTGTCGATCGTGATGGCGCCAGGCAATACGATGGCGCTGGTTCCAATCAAGCCAGGATTGAGCGCTGCACCTGCAGACTTGACCGTATAGTTAATCGCGGAAGTAGAGCCGCTAGACGCAATGGTTAAAGTACCACTGACAATTGAAGATGTCTTATTACCTGTGCTTGTATCGTAAACAATGTTTGCTGCAGAACCACTGGTATTGGTGGCCAACACCACTGCGCCATTTTGGCTGATATCGTTGTTCGAGGTAAAACTAATGTTGGATCCATTAGCCCCAGTAATGGTTCCCGTCTGATAAATACCACCTGCAGCACCTGGCGTGCCAATCACATTGCCTGTTACCGCAATATTGCCGCCCACTGAAGTGCTGTTAATTGTCAAGCCTCCAATTTGCGTGACCCAGCTTGGTGCTGATGTGGATGTACCGTTGATCGTGATGTTGTTTGCTGTCACTACGTTAGAAGCCACAACATAGACACCAATCGTTGCCACAGTAGCGCCACTCAGAGTGACATTGCCACTCCTTGACGTAATATTTGCAGAGGTATCGATACCATAGCTTGAATTACTGGCCCCATTGACCGAGATATTGCCACTGGCAAAAATGGCCGAATTAATGGTGGCGCCTACTGAAGTAGTCGCAAGATCAACCAACCTATTGGTAGCACTTGCTGTGATATAGCCAGATGCTTTGGTACCCGATGCAGAACCATAAGTGTTGTCTAGCGTCACCGTACCAGGCAATGCAACGGAACTCGTTCCAATGGCACCAGGATTGATGGCCGAGCCTGCAGACAGCATGGTGTAGTTAATGGCTGAGCTAGACGAACTGGTGCCAATCGTTAAGGCACCACCCACAATGGAAGAGGTCTTGTTACCAGTCGTTGTGTCGTAAGTAATACTGGCGGCGCTAGCGCTCGTATTGGCGGCCATAGCGATGGCACCAAGCTGGTTGATATCATTGTTCGAAGTAAAGCTGATGTTAGAACCACTGCGAGTGGTAATGGTTCCACTTTGATAAATACCGCCAGCACCGCCTGGGGTATTGATGACATTTCCAGTCACAGCAATGTTGCCGCCCGCAGAACCACTGTTAATGGTTAGCGTGCCGATAAACGTTGCCCAGTTAGGCGCCAAGCTTGTTGTGCCATCAATGGTGATGTTGTTTGCAGTGATTGTTGAGGCGCCAACGTTATAAACGCCCAAGCCATTTGTGGCGCTGCCGTTGAAAGTCACATTACCGGCGGTAGATGTGATGCCTACTGAGTAACTGATACCGGCAATTGAGCTACCACCAGTGGCGCCATTGACCACAATATGGCCGCTGGCAAAAATAGCATCATCCATAGTGACGCCGATTGAAGCAGTCGCCAGAGTTGATGCATTGCTTGCTGTGATGTAGCCAGATGCTTTTGTACCAGATGCAGCACCAAAGGTGTTATCTAGCGTAACCGTACCAGGCAACACGGCGCTGCTAGAGCCGAGTGTGCCGGGATTGATGTTGGCTCCCGCAGATTTAGCGATGAAATTAATTGCAGAACTAGAACTGCCCGAAGCAATCGTTAAATTTCCAACTGCAATCGAAGAGTTTGCATTACCTGTAGTCGTGTCGAACGTAATATTGGCAGCAGTACCACTTGTGTTGGGCGTTAAATTGATGGTGCCAATCTGGTTGATGTCATTGTTCGAGGTAAAGCTGATGTTAGAACCACTGCGTGCTGTGATGGCGCCGCTCTGATAAATACCACCAGCAGCCCCTGGCGTGTTCAACACATTACCCGTCACGACAATGCTGCCACCCACAGCAGTCGTGTTGATTGTCAGAGTGCCAATATACGTTGCCCAGTTAGGCGCCAAGCTTGTAGTGCCGTTGATGGTGATGTTGTTTGCGGTGATTGTTGAGGCGCTAACGTTGTAAACGCCAAACCCATTTGCGCCGATGGCGATGCCGTTGAGTGTTACATCACCGGCAGTAGAGTTAATCCCTACTGAATAATTGATGCCTGCAAGGGCAGAGCCAGCAGTCACGCCATTCAAGGCGATGGAACCTTTAGCAGTTAATGCGCCGTCAACAGTGATGCCAGCAGAAGTGGTTGCCAGTGTTCCAAGGCTACTTACGGTAATGTAAGCAGATGATGGTGCACCTGATGCGGCGCCATAGGTGTTATCTAGCGTGATGGCGCCTTTGAGATTGATTGCGCCGTTAACTGCAATGGCGCCACCTGCTGAAATTGCATTCAAGCTAACACCTGAACCCGTGCCTGTAGAGTTGTCGGTGATGGCAATCAAGGTGATTGCTTGCTTAGAGCCGCTGGTGTTATTTAAAGTGAAGGTAGGCGTTAAACCTGCGGCAGTGATATTGAAAGTTAATGCGGTTGATTGAGTGATGGTGCCCGTAGCAACGATGTTGACGCTTGTGCCAGCATTGATGGCATTCTGAATATCAGAGGCCAGAATGGTTGTTGTGGTCGTTCCGCTTGTGGCCAGTGCGTTTGTCAACGAGCCACCCGTTGTAGGGCCTGTTGCATTGATCGTTACGTTAGATGGATCTAGCAACCAATCATTTGCTAGAACAGTCAGTGTGCTAGTGCCAATGACTTCGCCAGATGTCTCAACCCGATTGGCCCGTATCGTACTGTTGTTAATTGCCACCCTGGCAGAAAGCTGACCCTGTGCATAACTTGGGCGGCCAATTGTGACATCACCATGGGCGGCTGCTAATGTGGCGTTGTTGACTAAGATCTGCTCACCGAAAACGACGATGATGCCCTTGGGTGCGTTGATGCCAGTGTGGCTATCGATTGCAATGTTGTTGCTGGTAATGCTGCTATTTAAATCTACTGCGCTTGCGACTGCTATTTTGACAAAGTTACTGAGTTCGGGGGGGGCAGTTGCAGGCGGCGCAAGGATGGTGCCGTTGCCTAGGTTGTTAACCTGGCCCAAATTGATCACGCCACCTTGGCTCAACCCTTCCGAGCTAATGAGCGCGCCTATGACATCGGTTTGGCTTTTACCAACAATGAAAATGTTGCCGCCTTTACCCGATTGACCCAATGCGTCAACAATGCCGTTAATGCTTGTTTTGCCGGCAGTTGAAACAATGCTGATGTCACCCCCGTTTTGACCATTGGCAGAGATATAACTACCAGTCCCAACAGAAATATCGCCTGTCGCAACAATACTGATGTTGCCGCCGCTGCTTGAGTACGTATTTGCATCTGTACTTAAATCACTTTGATCAGCACTTTTTTTGCGGCGGTTGTTAGCGGTCGTTGAATTGGCAGCATTTAAATGACTTGAATTGGTATGGTTAGAACCGTTGCCACTGCCGTTGCCATTTCCTGTGATGTTGCCCAATAAATTGATGATTGCAGCAGCCAAATAAATGTTGGCGTTAGCGCCACCGTTGGTGTTCACAGAACCATTGACGTTGATGGTTTGCGCCACAGCATAGACAGAACCCGCGGTGATGTGGCTGTTGACATTGATCGTCCCACCTGGCGCCTTGAGAGTGAGGCTGGTCAATGTATTGGATGAATACACATCGGCCAAGATGCTGATCACAGGTGTGGCGCTTTGCGTGCAAGTGCCTATAGCAGCGCAAGCGCCTGCTGAAGCATCTAAAGTGACATTGGTCGTAGATAAAGCCTTGGACAAGATGGCGGCTGCACTGCTGTCAATCACAATTGCAAGCGGGTCTGTTAGCCAAGTTCCAACTTTACCCTTGGGCGCAGTGGTATCGACCACCAAACCTTTGCCGTAGGTTACCACCCCTGCAGAGCTGGTATCAATGATGCCGCCGTTACCTGACATGGCACCGCCTTTGGCCTTTAAAGTACCAGCAACCGTGGTGCTGTTGTTTGACCAAACATCAATGGATCCGCCGTTGCCATTGCGGGTGGCGGAGGCATCCACCAAAGCACCTTCTGCAATGCTGACATCTTTCGCGTTGATCTGGCTTTGAGCTGTATTTTGTGTTGTCTTGCCTATGAGAATTTGTCCACCCGATGTTGCACCCGTCGCAGTTGTTTGCGAGTTAGAACCAAGCTTAACTTGATGACCAGAAATGACAATTTGACCCGCATTGGCTGTTTCAGAATTTGCAGAAACAATGCCATTTTGAACAACCGAATTTGCGACCAACGAAATTTTTCCACCAGCAGTACTGATGCCATTTGCAGAAATCGTTCCGGTATTTTTAATGACACCGCCCATTAGGTCTTGGGCTGCATTGGCAGCAATGATGACTTGTCCACCGCCCGCATTGATCAATAATTTATTTGAAATTAATGCATTCACAACAGATGCATCAACAGACACTGAAACCAATTGGCTGCCAGCAAACGTTAAGCTGACTTTTTGGCCCGCCACCAATGCAACAGCGTTATTGCTGCCCATGGTTGCCGTAATGACACCGGTATTTTTAACGTGAGGCGCCATCAATGCAATGTAGCTGTCCACACTGTGACCCGTGATGCTGCCCTTGTTGACAATTTTGCCGTTTGAATTTTCGCCTTCATAAGTCTGAATGGCTTTGCCTTCCATAAAATCTTTTGAAGATGTGTTCATGGTGGTGGCAACCATGCCGCCCACGTTGACCTCGGCACTTTTACCAAACACGACGCCATTGGGGTTGACAAAGACCACCTGCCCGTTGGCATTCACTGCGCCATTGATCATGGATTTTGAGGCGCTGTTGACGTAGTTCAGTGTTGCCGCTTGAGCGTTAGGTTGGTTGAAGTTCACTGCTGCTTTAGCACCAACATCAAAGCCAGTCCAATTAATCACAGCCCGTTGGCTTGATTGATTGATGTTCATGGTGCTACCAGACTGGGCAATGTTTGCGGCGCCTGCGACTACTTTGCCACCTGTCGGCAATGCATTGGCTGCTGGCTGTGCCGCTATGCCGCTCTGAGCCATCCACGCAAAGGCTAAAGCCGCCAATAGCTGAGCGGCCTTAACTTTCGATGAGGACAATAAGAGTGCGGACACAGTAAGTGCTTGTGAGAATTGCACACAATTTAATGACATTTGCTCAAAAACAGAATCCTACGATCGGATGATTGGGCCTCTTTTCCCAAATTTTCAATAGAACATTGTTGCTTTTACCCAAGCTTGGACTGCTTTGTATTCATTGCTGACGTTCAACTGCTGGCCACTTTGGTTGTACAAAGGGTTGTTGCTAATGCGAAATGCCAAGGCCCCTTGCAACTGAAATTTTTCGTAGCTGTATTTGACCGAGGGGCCCGCAGCAAATAAACGGTATGCATTAGATGCATTAGTTTGACCTTGCCAATTGAGGTAAGTACTTTTCAATTGCTGTACCAAACCTGCATCAAGGAATGCTCCCAGCTTCAAGTGATTTGTATAGGTGCGCATAAGCTCGACCGAAGCAATCACACCTTGGGCACCCCCACCTTGGGAAACTGGATAGGCACGCACACTGTATGGGCCACCCAAATAAAACTGCTCAGCTGAGTTAAGATTTCTATTAGCAAACTGCCCATAAATTGATGCAACGATATTGGTGCGATCGATTGGCAGCGCACGCGATACGCTGCCATTGAAAGTGAGCTTGATAAAGTCACCCTGTGTTGCTGCGCCTTGAATATCGTTGCTGAGTTGCATTGCATTTTTAATGAAAAGATTTCCAGAAGTGGCAATAGCTCCCCAATTGACATAAGTTTGATTTAACGAATACGTGCCATTCAGGCCCATACTCAAAACATCGATTTGGTAATGACTTGATTGCAATCCGTTGGTTAAGTTGTTGTAATTCTTTTTTTCAAAGTTAACCACAAGGTTTTTATTCGAATTGCCTTTACGCTCTAATGCGTAAGTAGCAAAAAGCCCATACGTTTGGGCAGTGCCTTCAGTGACTACGGAGGAGAAGCTGTTCAAACCTTTGTAGTCAAGCGTGCTCAACCCAGCTGTTAGGCGCCAGCCGTCTACGCCTGGTGGCATGGTATATTTCAATTGCCCATACACAGATCCTTGAGAGCCAATCACATCTAAAGTGACCTGATCACCATTGCCTGAAGGATTGTTTAGACTCAAGTTGCCCGATACTTGACGCACCCCAGTATTGCTCGCACCATAGTTAGAAACCTCGGCTCTTCCGGCAAGCAAACCTGTGTCTTTGGCGTTCAATTGAATGTTTGAAGTTTCTTCTTGATCGCCCGCACTGAGCTCGCCGCTCACCACATTGCCAGGCATGTCATTCAAAAGTGCAAGGCTGCGCTCCAAACCATTGAGATCTATCAAACTCCCCGACGCATTGTTTGCGCTGATAAATTTTTGAATCACCTCATATCTCAAGCGACTTGGCGATTGCTTGTCCAATTCAATGATGACACTGCCAACCTTGCCTTCAGTGACCTTCATCCAAATTTGACCATCGATGACATCTTGCGGCGGGATGGTAGCTTGCGCAACTCGACCCATTGCGTTGTACAGGCGCGTCACTGCCGATGCTGCTTCTTTGATTTGATCAAAAGTGAGCTTGCGATTGGCAAATGGTTTCAGAACTTCTTGTGCTTGCTCTTGTGTAATTAAAGTGATGCCTGTGACTCTAAAAGAACTGACCTCAAGCGACTGCTCACCTGACTTTGATTGACTCGGTGTGGGCTGTTTTTTAATCAGTGATTCAGGCGGTGGGGCATCGCGTCTTTGATCTGCCTCACGCTGCAACTGCTGCTGAATTGCACCAGCGTCTGGTCCGACTTGCGCAAATGACAGGTTGACATGAGTAAGCAACAGCAGCCCAACAAGCAATGCAATGGAATATCGATGCGGCGTGATGGTAATTGTTGCAATGGTAGCTAGGGTGCGTCGCGTATTCATCAAATGAGCTGTGGAAAAAAAACAGTCAATTAGACCGCTAACAGCTCATTTTTTATATCATACGATCGCATGATATGCAGGTTGCAATAGCCCAGAGCTCTGGTTATTGGCGACCATTCTTTAAGGCAATGAGGTGCGCCAATGAGCTTAAATTGAGCTTTCGCATCACTTCTGATTTGTATTGTTTTGCAGTCGGCAGCGATATGTTCAACTTTGCTTGTATTTGAGAATTATTGAACCCTATGGCGAGCAGTTCAAACACCTCACGCTCACGGGGTGATAAACCTTTAAGTCCTTCTGCAAGAGTGGTCTGATCGACATAAGAGCGCATGTATGCCACATCTTGCTCCAAGCCACGAACAACCGCAGCGAGCAGTTGGTCTCGCTCAAAGGGTTTGAGCAAAAAGTCAATGGCACCTTGCTTCATGGCAGAAATGGTTTGCGGCAGCGTACTTTCTCCGCTAATAAAAATAATTGGAATTTGCCTACCGCGCTTTAACAATTCAGCTTGCAACTCTACGCCACTCATATCGGGCATTTGCATATCCGTAATGATGACGGCAGGGGCCGCCTGCATGGAAACCTTCAAAAATTCGATGGCAGATGCATAAACATAGACTTGAAATCCCAAGAACTCCAACATACCTTTTAAAACGGTACGCATCGACTCATCATCGTCAATTAAGAAGATGTGTTTTGAATGGTTTTGAACAGACTGGCTGTTGTGATTGGGGGTCATAGATAGGCAGGAGAGTTCTATGCTTTCAAATTATGGCCAAAACCTTCACGAAACATATCCTTCGATAAGAGGGTATGGGTGCCAAGGGCACTACCCAATGAACTCCCTAGGAACAGGGGGAAAGCTCAAGATAAATTTTGCACCTCCACCAGTAGCATCTTGATAGGAAATTTTGCCACCCGCATTGGTCATGATGTGCGCGCAGAGCCATAAACCTACGCCCATGCCACTGGATTTGTCGCTACTCAGCAGTTCAAAAAGATGCGATTGCTTGTGCACAGGAACCCCTGGGCCTGTGTCGCTAATTTCCAAGAAATAGTTCGCACCATCCTGATAACCGCGCATGACAATCAGCTTTTTGAGTGAATCAGAATCGCTCATTGCCTGAATGGCATTATTGAGCAGGTTTAAGATAACTTGAAGAAACTGGCCTCTGTGGCAAAAAATGACCGCCTCACCATTCAAAGTAAGTTCAAGCTGAATTTTTTTGGACACAAGCTCTGACTTATAAATTGCCACAGCACTGTCTAAAGCTTCTTGAATTTGTATGACCTCCTGCATTCCGCTGTCTTTGATGAAAATTGAGCGCAGTGAGCGAATGACCTCGCCAGCTCGCTTGGCATCTTTCTCTAATTGACTGACAATTTTTCCAACTAAATCAGGCCTTAATGAATCTGTTTCATACAGTGTCTTTAAGAACTGAATATTTAGCAGCGCGGCGCCCAAAGGCTGATTGAGTTCATGCGCAATAGAGGCAGCGAGCGCCTCGGTAGCAGAAGACTTGTTTGCCTTAAGCAATGAGGCAATCATTGCATCTCGTTCATTCAATAGTTTGATCACTCGCTGACTGTCCTTAAAATTTGTAGCATTGGACTGGGCTAGTTTCTCCGCCAAATAGCCATTGATCGAAATAAAAGAAAGCACAGTAAAGGAAACAGCAAGCCACCGAATCAATGAAGTAGCGAACGGCTCTGAAAAGATATTTGATGTTGAAGTTGAAGTGTCTACCCATAGCATCCAAACACGAGCGATGCCGAGCACTATCTCTGCTGTGAATGTAAAAATTAAAAAATCAAGCTGTCTCAATCGCTCCCTCTTACGCAATTGCTGTAATTCCAGGAGTACGCCGATCAAACAAAAAATCAAGCACCCAATCACAAACAAGACTCTGTCTTGAAAGACGCCAAATTGTCTTAGATATTCAAATACAGAACCAAAAACTAAAAACAGCAATGGAGATACGCTTACAATTTTTGTGACGGGTTGTTGGTTAAGCTGACGAAAAAAAATGAAAAGGAAAAAGTAGCTGGCAAAGAAAAAAGTATTTGCAAATGTCAGAAGAATTGGTCCAACAGCCGACACAGATGCGAATAACAAAAAGGCCAAGATATCTAAGCCTATGGCAAGCAACCAATATTGATTAGTCTTACTGGGTGCGCGCTTAGAAAAGTACGGTATTGTTGAAACGAATAGACCAGCCAACACCAGAGCAAAGACTAAAAATAGAGTTTCATTTGCATAATTCATAGCTACTATCGTACTGGTTTTAAAGGCAAGTTAAGTCTGGTCAGCACAGGGAATCCCTCTTCGCAATTTGCTTGTCCTCTGGTAGCATTTGAGCAACATACTCATGTCTCTCTAAATCGTCTTCCAACTCTACAAGCATTAACCATGTCGAACTCACAAGTCTTCGCACCAGGCAACTACCGCTTCGTTCCCGGCGTTTTTCAATACTCGGCTGGCGTTGCAGCCGAGCCTGGGTATCGAATCGAACGTGTGCGCTTCATGAAGTTTGTTTCGCTGGCTGAGGGATTTCGCCTCATTGAGCAGGTTCTTAAGGCAGCAGGCAGGCCGCTCACTGCCTTTTGCGCCTGCGAATTG
>Ga0214163_1000921_pt1 | contig 13219 bp, 14 predicted proteins | sample LakMenepilimnion_2_FD_153001 | JGI IMG/M metagenome (GOLD analysis project Ga0214163, IMG submission 153001) | Freshwater microbial communities from Lake Mendota, WI - Practice 15JUN2010 epilimnion v4 | ecosystem: Environmental > Aquatic > Freshwater > Lake > Epilimnion/Euphotic zone | place... | reverse complement strand
TACGCAGGTGGTAAAACTAACGCTGCTACTGCTGCTACATCTGGAGACAGTTTAGCAAAAGCTCCAGCTATGATTAAGTTCCCAGTTGCACAAGGATCTGCTGCAGGTCTTACAGGTGCTACTGCTGGTACTTTCTCTGTAGGTGGAACTTACACTATTACAAATGGTGGTGTACTTTCTTTAACTTTCATTGGTCTTTCAAGAATCGACGGTTTCCCAATCTTCGAAATCACTAACATCACTGACGGTTATAACGTAGCTGGTATCATCGCTTCTCCTTTTGGACAGAACGTTGTTTCTTCTACTATGTACACTTCAGGATCTGCTCAATTGGTTAAAGGTCTAGAAGATCACATCCAAGGTTTCTCTGGTGCTGGTTTCAATAACACTGACGATTGGCAAGGACCATATGTAGACGGTACTAAGACTTACAACCCTATGTTAAGAGGTGTCGGTGAGTCTACTTACTACAACTCAATGGGTCTATCGACTTTCACTAAGTTCGTAGAAGCTGAGACTTTCCAAGTAGCTGCTTCTGTTACAACTGAGCAAATCCAAGACCTTAACAAACAATTCGGTATCGACGTTATCTCAATGATCGAGAACGCATTGGTTAATGAGGTATCTCAGTCTATTAACAAGCACATCCTTTCTAGAGCATTCGCTTTAGGTTGGTCTAACCACATCCAGTTCAACAATGTTGAAAACCAAAACTTGAACTTGAACTTGGTAATCGGTGGTGGTTCTGGTACTACATCAGCTTACGTTAAGAAAGACGATACTACTGGAACTATGGTTATCCCTGGTGGTCCTGCTTCAGGAGGTTACGAGAACTTGTCAACTTTACAAAGAAGACTATTCTCAAGAATCCTTGCAGCTGCAAACGTAGTAGCTAACAGAGGTCGTAGAGGTCCTGCTAACTTCATCGTTACTAACGCTGCAGTAGCAAGTGCACTTCAAGATATCTCTCAGTTCACTTTCGCTCCATTCTCTAACACGTTAACTCAAAATAACGGTACTTTATACCCTGTAGGTTCACTTGCTGGTATGACCGTTTACGTAGATCAGAACATGAGATACGACGATACACGTGTATGTATTGGTAGAAAAGGTGGTGACGATGAGCCAGGATTGAAATTCATGCCTTACATGATGGCTGAGTCAATTCAGACTATCTCTGAAGGTACAATGTCACCTAAAATCGCGGTTAAATCAAGATACGCTCTAGTTGAAGCTGGTTTCTTACCAGAGACTATGTACTTGACATTCTATGTTAACGTACCTGCTGGAGGTTTAGCTTAATCTTAACCACATAAGCACATATTAAAACCCTAGGCTCAGCCTAGGGTTTTTTTGTGTAGATGGGATATATAGAGAGTAGAAAAGTATTACACCATATGAAAAATATACCATCATTTAAAGAATTTAATCAGTATTCGGACTATATCGAAACAACTAACGAAAGCACGTTAAACGAGCTTAGAAATTTAGAAGGTGCAGATCCTATACATTCGGTTAACGAGGGCCACGTAATGAACGCAGCCAAAAATTTTCTTTCCAAGTTTTTTCTAGGTCCTCTTTCTAGAGTAGGAGCTATAGATCAGGCTAGAAAAATAATTCTTGAATTGGAATTAGATCTTATAGAAAAAAGAAACGATTTTGAGCTTGAGATGGAAGAGCTAGAGAATAAAATCGATGAGTTAATAAAGATAAACGATAAAGAAAAAATAGTTTCTTTAGAAAGAGAAAGAGAGCTAAAAGCTAAACAAATGGATGCTTATGTTAAAGCACAAAAACTTAAGCTTGAAAAATCAAAAGATGTTGCAAGAAAAATAGTAGACGGTAATGCTAGAAGAAAAGAATACTTAGAAGCTGGGTATGCTGAGGATGAAATAGCTATAGCTGAACTTGAATATAAGTTAGCTTCCCAGAGAATCGAAGATAAATCCGAACTTGGCGAATACGAAGCAAAAGTTAAGAAGGCTAAAGAAGAAGCAGATGCTAAGGCAGCTCAAATGAAAGATAATGCAGAAAAGGATGCAGGGAAGAATGCAGGAAAAACTGGATCTTCCGAAGATGAACCAGAGGACCTATCTTTAGATCCTCAGGAAGAGAAGAAAAAAGTTGCTGGTAGAAAATATAAGGATATTATAACCAGAAAAAATGAGCTAACAAAGGAGATTGCCGATCTTAGATCTGATTTGGAGAGGAAATTAAGTAAATTCAAATCGAGAGTTTCTGGAAATGCTGCTGCGGGTAAGAAGGAATCTAAATATGCTGAATCGATTAAGATTGAGCTGTTAGAGATTTGTTCAGCTCTTGATTCGAAAATAAATCTTCTTACGACCCTTAGAAATCTAGGTAAAACCGAGAGGGAAATAGATAGAAAATTAGGTAAGGAATCAGAATTTACTCAATTAGCAGATAAGATCAATCAGAGTATCTTGGATGGTGAAGATGCAAATTCAGGGACAAAGAAAATTATTTCTGATTTATTTGGATCGTCCCAAGTTACCCCTCAATCTATAGAAGAGGCTATGAGAAAAATAACCGAAAATTAATTCTCTTAATATGACATTACTTAAATTTAAAGATTGGGATAACCTGAACGAAGCTAATGTTTTTGATAAAATCAAAACATGGTTTAGCACTAATTTTGGTGGAGTTCTTTCAAGGATCGAGGATCTTTTAAGCGAATATAGATCGGCAGAAACTGATTACGTAGATGAATGGGGGAAGATTGTCGAAGAAATTGACAAACTGGAACTTCAGAGAGCTCAAACTAAATCCGATCCTGCGGAGGTTAAAAAAATAGACCGATACATTCAAAGAAATCGTCAGTTAATTGAGGATATGAAAAAAGCTCATGTTAAAAAGATAGATCACTTGATGGTGAAGGTCAAAAAAGAAATAGCAGATAGCAGAAAGCTTCAAAGCTATTGGGAAGTTAATAAAACAAGGATTGACGCCGAGGTTGCTGATGATATGCTAAAAAGATCTAAACAGCTGGCTAATGTCGATCTTTCTGGATCTCTTTATTCTAAATACAAAGAAGCTGTTATGAAAGCTAGAGAGAAGGATCTCGAATTTAAAGAAAAATACGGGGATCTTTTGGCTGGACAGAAAAAACCACAAGCTACTCCGTCTTCTAAGACGAGCAAGAGTGGTTTCAGTGAAGCTGCATTGGATCTTTACATTTCAATGTCTCTAAGTGATTTTACTAAGGAAGTGGAGGATTTAGATTCAAAGGAAAAGAAAGAGGTAACTTCATACCTTCTTAAACAAAGGAATGATCTGTATGTCCAGATGGAAATGGAGAAAGAATCAGCTAATTTAATGTTTACCAATGATGAGATCAAAAGAGATGAACTAGGTAAAATGCTTAAGGAAATCAGAGAAAAATATATGGATCAAATTAGAGATCTTAGATCAAAAATAACTATATCTAGGAAAAATGCTTAGTTTTTATGATTTCATGAACGAGGACGATAGCGAAAAAACTAAAGTTCAACAGATAAAGTTAGATCTTGCTAAAAAGTTTGATGCAATAGGGATTGCTAAAAATGAAAAAAAGCCAGACGATATTAATTCAGAGATTAAGAGTATAGATAAGCAAGCAGCTCTTTATTTGGAGATTTCCAACATGATGAAATTATTATCTGCGGAAATTAAGAAAGCTGGTACCACTAAAAAATCAACCAATATATACTAAAAGAATATATGAAAAATCCTTATTTAAATAATCTAGTAGCTAGCAGAATATTCGAAGGTCACTATACAAAACTATTCGAAAATGAGAAAGTTGATTCTCTAGCAAGCAAGCTAGCTGACAATGCTCTTAATGTTTTTAAGGTATTAACTTTCGATCTTGCTCCTAAAAGGGATAGAAACCCTGATGTTATTAGGGTTAAGTTATCAGATATTGCTAATTCGGATAGCGTTAAACAAATGACTGCTAAGCTACTTGATTATGCCGACGATAATGAATTGGTTAATGCTAAATACGCTGAATCTAAAAGACTCTATCTTGAGTGTTTAAAAAAGCTATGTGATGCTTTAGAAAGAATAGCGGAGATAAGCAAGGAAAAAGGAGAGACGATTATTAAAGGATTTAAGCTATCCCCTACCAAATTACAGAACATCATAGATAATATAGCAAAACAAGCAGAGGAAGAAACTAAGCTTAAAGCTGCTAATGAATCTGATCTATATGATTACTATGAGGATATTAACGAATCTATTTTAGTTGGGTACAGAGGCAGAATAGAAAAAATCAAGAAGCTATTAACCAACCTTATTACTTCCGCTGAAGGAAAGGACCAGAAAAATGGATACGGAAGGGACTGGAAAAGAACTTTTATAGACCTTGACGAGAAAAGAAAAGTATTAGATATAACTAGATCGGGATTCGGTGAAAAGGACAAGAAAACTCTAGATGACCTAGAAAAGCAGGTAACTAAATACCAAACGGAATTTAATGATGCCCTTTTGCAGGCTGCTAATAGATCTCTACAATCACTAGAAGACGACGAGGAGGTTTATAAACTCTATTCCGATGTAACTGAGCTTGCAACCGAGGCTTTGGATCTACTTACTAGAGCAAAATCCCAGTATGAAATAGCATACAAAGAAATCTTAGATCAGCACGAAGTTGAGGAGAGCACATTCCTTAAATCTCTATTCCCACTAAAAAGAGGAGACAAAGATACTAATCCTAAAATAAAAGGAAGCAATTTGATATATTCCATTCAACTTGCTTTATGTCACGGTATCCCATCTGCTGATAAGCTTATTAAATCTAAAAAAGGACCTAATGGTATTTATGGACCGGCAACTACTGCTGTGGTAGCCAGTCTTCAAAAATTATCGGGGAATAAAAATACAAACGGTCAGCTTGACAAGGCTCTTCTAGATTCAATTTTAGCCTCTGATTGGGTTCAAGTAAAAGACAAGAAAGCGATCGAGAGTGCTTTAGAAATAATTAGATCAAAGACCAACGAGTCCGAATTCTATGGGTATCAGGATAACGTGATGAGCATGGATTATTTTCTATCGATTAATGAAAGCAAGATCGTTATAAACAATTCAGAATTTGAGAAGGAGCTTACTTCTCAATATAAAACGGCTTCCGCTGCTCCTAGCACGGAGGGATCTTCTAAAGGGTCTTCATCTTCTAAAAAAAATGCTGGCTCTAGTGTTAAGGAATTAGCTAAAAAACTTAGAACCGTTTATGGTATGAAAATAGAATCTGACGATTTTGTTAAGACCGACGGGACACTGAAATCATCATATACTCCCGGGTTTGTAAGTGCATGGACAAAAGCAATAGATAAAGTAGGGGAATCTGCTAAAGAATACGGATACTTCTTTTATGATGGCGGACTATATCCTATTAAAAGTAAATACTCTTCTCTGAAAAGACCAAGCAATTGGGAAAAATGGTCTGTTGTCAGACAAGCAAAATCATTTAATTCTGAGGATGCCTCGGACTTTCTATCTGATTATATGAAATCATGGAAAAGTTTTGGTAAGGTTAAAGGGGAGGAAAGATACCAGGCAATCAAATCTATTATCAAAAAGAGAGGGGATTCCGATTTAGCAACAGCATATGAATTGATGGACTCTTCAATTCTAAATAAAAGCATACCCTATATTGACTTTGATGATCTAAAAGGAAATATCACCAAGGCATTTAATATAGCCCTACAGAAGGGAGAAAAATCCCCAGATCTAGGAGCTGAAGATTTTTGTGCAGTCAACGATTTCCTTATTATGATTTCTAGTGCAGTTTCTTTCGATGGCAAGAAATTTATAAGCTGTGTTAAATGGATACATGACCATGTTCTGGGAGAGGTTACAGCTAAGAGAATAGCTAATGATTCTATTATATTCCTTAAGACTGGAGGTTTCTCCGGTGTAGACGAGATTCTTTCCTATAATAGTACAGGTATAATTCTTAGAGACGTAACCACCAAATCTGGAATAAAATCTTTAATCGACAGAGTAAGAAAATTAATTCTAAAGGATCCTACTAAGGACTTACCCGGATTTAAGTATCTTATAGACATGGATGATGACGACGATCTAGGAAAAAGTACTCTTTCTTTGAATTGTAAATACATTGCGTGTGAGATTTATCCAATAGTAAATTCTCACGTAAAAAGGATGAATGCAAATTCCTTCGAAAAAGTTCCGCAGTCTAAATTCGGCAAGTGCGTAGATATTAGCTAATTTTTTAGTCCCGTTTATCTTTATTATATTTGCTGTATGAAATCTATAGTGGTTTCTGCAATATAATTTTTATGATTTATGTATTTGAGGGTGCTAGAAATAGTGGTAAAACCTATTTAAGCAATTACGTATCTAAAAAATATAACATCCAGCGTTTTCAATTTAACTTTGGGGGTTACTTTAATCTTCTTGGATTAAAAAGTAGTGACAATAGGGAAGCTCATTCGTTTTCTATGGGAAAGGAATTAATGCTTCTTCAATTAGCTAGAGAGTTTTCTTTTGAATTTCCCGACTTTATTCACGATAGAGGGATAGTCACAGTGTTAGCCTGGGGATTATATGAGAATAGGATCACTAAGGACGATCTCATAAACCAGATTGACTACATCGAAAAAAATAATCTTCTGGACGGAATTTATATAATTAGGATTAAGGGTAAAAACCCGAATCGTGCAGATAGAGATAAAGATCAATGGGACTTTGCCGATTCAGATAACGGCGAATCTGAATGCTTTGAAATGGTTTTTAGTGAATTAGAAAAAAGAAAGATATTCAAGGTTTTTACCGTCAATAACACATTTGATTCGGATGGACTAAGAGAGATTGATAACCTATTTAATTTTATAAATACAACAGAATAAAATGTGTGGAATAATTTTAACTACAGGGGCAAGTAAAACCCCAGAAATACTTGACTCGATAAAGCACAGAGGAATAGAAAGAAGTGAAGTAGATTTTAACGGGGTAACCCTTTGTCATCATCGATTACCAATACAGACTTCAGATGGTGATGAATGGAGTCAACCAATTGAGATATCCGATGGAATATACCTCATGTTCAATGGTGAGATATTTAATTATGATCGGGATAGATTTGGATCAGACACTGAGTACTTAATAAATCTATTCTCTCCATATAAAGGTGCATCCAATCTGGAATTTTTCTGTGCAATGTACATTCCACATATAGTTAAATGGGATGGATTTTGGGCCATAGTAATATATGACGTTAAAACCGGAGATGTTATTTACTTCACGGATCCTCTGGGTAAAAAGTCTCTATATCGTAACGAGTTAGGAGAGATCTGCTCGGAGATAAAGGGATTGTACACACAAAATTCTAATATAGATGAATCGTATATTAGCTCAGTAAGAAAATGGGGATATAATAAGGACGAAAGAACACCCTATACTAATATCAAAAGAGTTCTTCCTAATAACATTTATATGCACAATATAAGCTCACCTTTATTCAGTAAAGTTTATAACGGGTACTATAGAATATGGGAAACCCCAATTCCGGAGCTAAAAGAAGCCTCATACGAGGATCACATGGAATGGCTATGGGACAAAATGGTCGAGAGTGTAGAGAACAGATTGGTTTCTAAAGATTACCCGATATCTTTACTTGTATCGGGTGGACTGGATTCTGCAATAATAGCTGGACTTCTCAAAGGAATGGATGCTGATGTTAAATGGTTTAGTATAGAGAATGGAGAAACCCAGTTTGTTAGTGATTTAGAAGCTCATTTAGACGTTAAAACTAATTTTCTAGACTATTCTATGGATAGCGAAAAAAACGCTCTTATATACGCTAAATGGAACGAAAGCCCAATCGATCTGGGATCTGTAATACCCCAGTATCATCTTTTCGAGGCTATTAGAAAAAATAGCGACTATAGGATAGTTCTTAGCGGGGATGGATCAGATGAACTATTTGGCGGATATTCAAGAATTCATGAATACGACTCACAGAAATCTGACATATTCGAGGAACTTACTTTCTACCACCTTCCTAGACTCGACAAGATGTCAATGGCCCACACACTGGAGCTTAGAAACCCTTTTCTTAATCTGGATATAGTTAGATTCGCCATGCACCTTCCTTTAGAATGGAGAACCGATAAAAAAATCCTAAAAGACACGTTTGGTCCTATGCTTCCTGATAGTATAGTCAACAGAAAAAAAGAGGCTCTTAAAAATCCAGAGATAAAACAGGATAGAATAGCATATAGATATAAAGCGATAGAATTATTTCTCTCAATAGCTTAGATTAAAATAGAAATCTTAGTTGGATATATACTAGAAATAAAATTCCGAAATGACTAAAATAGTTAAGCTAGATGAATTTGAACACGTAAACGAGGAGTTATCGATGAGTGAAATACTATTCGGTAAAGTTCTTCCTTTTATGGGTGAGGGATTTATTAAAACACTAAAGCAGAAGATAGCTGCTATCCTAATGGAGAAAATAGGGATTTTGGAAGATTCTAAATTTTCTATTATCATACAGGAGCTTGTTGATGCAATTCCAGTAAAAGATATACCTGGATTAATGACAGGGGAAAAGGCTAATGCTGAATATTTAGCTCCTAAGTTAGCTCAGGCTTGTCAGGAGTATATCCAAAGAAAGGGACTTGATTCTCTATTTGAACCATTTGGTATAGATCCTAACGGATGGTTAGCTTCTACAGTGAGAGAGGGTTTACAAAGCGAGATCGGACAGGAAAGATTGGAAGCATTTTTCATAGCCGCATTAGGAGGAGAAAAATTGTTATCTGGAGCACTTTCTAAGCTAGATCCAGAAGACAAAAGAGCAGTAGACAGTGCACTCGTACAACAAGCTGCTAAATTATATCCATCTAAAGTAAAAAAAGATTCTGGTTCAGGTAACAGTGGATCAGGAGGAGGAGGCGTGATGGATACATTAAGTGCAATATGGGGCGGACTCCTATCAGGAGCCTCTAAATAAAAATTAAAAGATATGGACGTACAAAACGTTGGAAAAAGAGAAATATTGGACTATAAGCAATTTTTAGGAAAGGTCCATGACGATACCTATAAGCCATTTGCTCCTGACAATCAGAAAGTTCAGAGAGAGAAAACTGGCCTATCGACTATACAAAGGCAACCAGCTTTTGATTTTGTTGGTTATGCTGATTCTGTATTTGGTCATACCTCTAAGATGGATGTACCAGGATATAGAACATCATCTCCCGATGGAAAATTTATGGCAGATGCTGGATCTTTCGGAAACGTGTTTAATATGAATACTAGTGAATCTGAAAATTATAATTCCCTCTATACTGGTGATAATTATATAAAGAAATTAAGCGATTTTTAATCGGATATTTTAGAATTAGAAAGGGATCTTATAGATCCCTTTTTTTATGATATTTTTTCTATGAATTTTTCCTTTGCCATCTTGAGAATTTCTGAGTTTTCGTTGTAATTCTCATATATCTCTATAACATAAAGATCTGGAGATTTCTTTTTCTCCTGTGAGGATTCTTCTAAAATTTCATGGTAGATGTATTCATAATTTATCGAGAATACCCTGTTCTTAAGAGGTATTCTTTTCATTATACATACCTCTTTATCCCCATCTGCTGTTTTTAAGATAACCGATCCTTGCCATCTATATGCTTCTATTGCATCGGTAACCATATTTCTTATGATCAATATACCGGAATTAGATTTATCGGGTTGTAGTAACGATTCTGGCTCTACTCTAAAGATTTTAATCTTTGATTCTTCTTCCTTCAATATTTCCAAACAAACCTCTGAATAGTCATACAAAGTATGTAGTGATGCCTCTATTATTTCTTCCAGAGTAGATTTTGAATCTGGATCCAGATTTTTAAATTGGAAATTTTGAAGATATTCCCGGTCATCTTTTTTAAGACCCTTCAGGATGTCCGGATTTACCACCTTTCTTTCCTTGAAGTCATTTAAAACCTTTACTATTCGAGATATTTCTCTAAGTACAGAATATGAGGTCTTAGTATTTAATTTTTTGGTAAGTGACTTAAGATAGTCCAGCAAGACATATTCTTTGTGCTCTGGATCGATCGGATCCTGTATAAACCACAGGGGATTAAAATTCTTCATCTTTTTAAATTGAGAAGTGTATAATCTATATATTTAACCTTTGAAAAAATCATTACTGGATATATACACTAAAACAATAAAAATGGCAAGAATATACGATTATAATTCTTTTCAGGACGGAAACAAAGGAGCAAACCAAAATGATTTTAAATTTGGAGATGAGATTAAGTATATTAACATCGATATACACAATACTCCGGAGGAATATGATGATATAACGGACGCGAAAGTTTATGTCGAATACTCAGTTAGGTTTATTCTTAAAAAAGGAGGAATCGACGATCTTATATTCTCTGTAGATTCGGTTGAGTTAGAATTTCAGGTAGATGACTATCCGAATGACTATCCAAAAGAATTTGACATCGAGTTAATCCCAGGAAAGACCATAGATTATAGCCAGCTTAAAGCAGAGAGAGAAGCGGTTATCGTACCAACTTACCCTGATAGAATAGAAATCAATATGAACAAATCAACGGAGCCTAGGAACTTTGATGTAACTGTTTATTTTGGAACCGATAGCAAATATTAATATATGAGAATTTTAAATTTTTCGGAGTTCGCTCTAAATGAGTCAGATGATTTAAACCAGGAGGATTTTTATAAAGTTCCTGGGGTAAAGAATTTTATAGACGATGGATATGAAATATCTGCAGAAAATTGTATAGACTCCGAAGACTATCCATCTTTTAAAATATCAGCTATGGAGGAAAATCCTACTTCCATAAGGATATGCTATTGTGACGAGCACGGGAACGTCGTAGAAGATATGTGGATACCTAAAGATTCGGTTGATATCAAGGATGACGGAGAAGATGTCATTACAATAACTATTCACCCAGAGTGCAGATGGATAAACAACCCAGAAAACAGGGAAAAGCTAGAGGAATTTATAGAGAATTTCGATAGTATCAGGACCGAAGAGGGGGAGAAAGAAGATAGAAGAATAGAATCGATAAAGGATGATCTGGAGAATTTTCTCGAAGCTATTGGATTTGAATTAATGGTAACTGATGTAAATAAGATCGGAGAAAATGAATATGAGATCTATCTGGACAATAACATATGTGCTAACGTAAAAAAGAGAAACTCAGCCGATATAATAGGAAAAATCAGTTTGTATAAGGATAAAGTTATAGGCGACCCCGGAATAGAGTTATCAGGCAATAAAGACGGCATTTTAATGATATCGAAGATACCGGATCTTTTTACTAAGGAGGTTGAATGTCAGATAGACGACTTCGAGGAAAATCCTTACCTAAGATATCTTCTCAGAAAGCCATTAGATATGGATAGAAATTCCGATAGAGAGAATTTATTATCATATTACATAGACACCCATGATAGCCACGATAAAGACCGGTACGAATCTAGCGATGAAAAAATTAGAGACTCATCCAGAGAAGAATCATATCACATAAAGGATCTTAGAAAAATGCTTTCTCAATTCTTGAGCGAGGAAAGGCTAAGAAAAATATCAGCTGATTATTAACAGAAACATTTTACTAGTTTCAAGCTACAAATATTTATGGATCTGAATGCTGATTTTCAATTAAATCACGGTGAGATAATAATAATGTCTAAGGTCAAAGGATTTACGGTGATTGAATTAAAAAGGCACACTGACCCTATCTTGGATAATATAGTAGAGGTTTGGCAATATGATAACAGAAAGAAAACTGCCAAGTCTAAGGGAGAATCTAGTTGGATTATACTCAAGGATTTACCCGGTCACTTAAGATATTATAAAAGTTTAGGATTTAATCAGATCTCATTAGAAACAAAAGACCAGAAAAAATCTAAAACGAAGTAAAGATGAGAAAAATTCTGTCTTTTTTTAACAGGGAACCCAAAAAAAGTCTAAAAATGGACATAACAGACCAAACCGTAGAGGAGATAAGAGATAAATTTAAATCCATGGAATTCCAATGGATTAAAGGTGAATATCTTTCAGCTACCGAGAATTATAAAAATGCTGTTTCTAATGGGGATGCTATTTTTATAGAGTTTTCCAGTGGCAGAAGAATCAATATGGATTTATTGGACGAGTATCTTGTTTACTTTCCAGCTCAGCCTAAAGTTCCTCAGCCGGAACAGCCGGTAGTTAATCAAGCTCAGGTTAAAAGAGACTCAACTGTAACCGCTATTGTATATGACGACCAGCCGAAAAATTCTAATGAAGATTCCCCGATATATAAGCTACTTAGAAAGCAGAAGAAAAATTTAGTTGAGGTTTCGATTAAACTTAAATTAAATCTTCCTTCCAAAGAACTTTATGGTGTTCTTTCTACGTCCTTTGAAGATGCGGATAAAGAAATTATAGAATTTGTTTTAGATGGTGTTGATATAGAAGATATTAAGGCATCTTTAGCTCAATCTATCAGATCCAACTATTATTCTATAGAGGAAAAGAAAAAGCCAGTAGCAACAACAAATAGAAATAGCAAACAATGAAAGAGGAAAACGAAGATAAAATCCTATACGAAGCACCAAAATTCAACGTTGTTGAAAGAGGGGGCAAACCTGGAATAGTATCTACGGTTGAAACTGTAATGGTCCTTCCTTTTATATCTGACGATAGGGGATTACCTCTAATGATTGGCGTGCTAAAAGAAAGAAATCTTTTTAGAGAAGGCGGATATTCCATGAGCTTAATAACTGGGACATGTGAAGAGGAAGATCCTGATTATTTAAGCACCGCAAAAAGAGAACTTTTAGAAGAGGGAGGATTTGAAGTTGAAGAGAATGATAGATGGTTTTTTCTAGGTACCGTTACGGGAACAAAATTTGTTGAAAAAGAATATCCTTGTTTTGCTGTTGATGTGACTGGTATTAAAAAAGGAGAAGCAGAAACGGATGGATCTAAACAGGAAGAATTATCAAGCTTCCATTTCATTCCTGCAAACGACGTAGTTAAGGCTCAGGATGTATACATACCCGCTTTATTTCTTAAGCTTTTTAAATTTGTAGTTGGTATGGATTTATATAACAGAGAAGATTCAGTTTTTGGTAAACCCAGTGGATTTAGTGAGGTTGAACTTTAGCATTTAATTTTTATGAGCAACAGAAAAGAAAGAAGACATATTTTAAGATCTATGGG
>Ga0214163_1000919_pt1 | contig 13248 bp, 18 predicted proteins | sample LakMenepilimnion_2_FD_153001 | JGI IMG/M metagenome (GOLD analysis project Ga0214163, IMG submission 153001) | Freshwater microbial communities from Lake Mendota, WI - Practice 15JUN2010 epilimnion v4 | ecosystem: Environmental > Aquatic > Freshwater > Lake > Epilimnion/Euphotic zone | place... | reverse complement strand
AATATGAATTGCTTGTCAGCACAGGCTGCTAAAGATGCGAGTCTGTTACCTGATTCTCCAAATGATGGTGAAACATTCAATCTCAGTTGTTATGGAGGTGCATGGTATAATTATGATTTCTGCAACCCAGATGCTAACTGTCAGTGTCCTCCTACGCCTACACCACCTCCTGCTGGCCAACAACCGGGCGAGTCATTCTTAGTCAATCAATGTATTAACCCAACGCCCACACCAAGTCCTACATCTGGTTGCGGTGATTGCACTTTTCAATTCAATGCTCCTACCTGCGGTAGCGGAACTTGCACCTATACATATTACACTGATTTGGAACAATGGACATTAGCCGCAAATTGTGCATCTTCTACATGTAACTGTGTTACAGTAGAAGATGCACAATTAAGTGGAATATTACCTAGCAATCCATCTAACGGAAGGCAAATCACAACCCCTTGTTATTACTATAATTCATCTCAAAAAGCTCTAGAAGGCACTTGGAACTATGTTGGAAACAACTGCCTTAGTTCATGTCAATGTTCAAGCACGGCAAGCTATTCTGGTTACGGTTACTGGCCTTTACAATACAAGAAAGTGCCTTGTGTTCCCAAGGGGACGTCTCCTCCTTGTAATTGTTCAGCATCTGGCACGGGATGTTCTTGGGTATGTACTTATGTATCTATCTTTCCTAGTCCGCCCAACTATGATTGGAAATTAAATCCTGAAGCTGGAAATTCTTGTGGAAGATTTTGCCCACCAAATTCATGTACATGTAAACCGCCAACAGCACCTTGCAGTTATGGAACACAAGGGCAAGTCTTGCCCGGTTTATGTGTTACTTCAGAAGGTTGTGGTAAATGTGTATTCCAATGGGTTGCCAAAGGCTGTTTCACCCCCGGAAGTGGTTTTTGTTACTATAACAAAAATCCAAATACTGGTAATTGGGAATTTACAAGCGGTCAGTGTCCCACAGTTACCTGTAGTTGTCCAACGGTCAGCGATTTAGCCGCTTCATTTGCAAAATTACCCCCTGCACAAACAACTTTTAATACAGGATGTATAGTCACAGGAAATATACAAAATGGCAGCTATCAACCAGTAGCTGGAGCTGCCGGTTTTGGAAGCAACACATGCACTCTCACTAATGGTTGCTCTTGTCCGGCAACTCCAACTGGTGATCCAACGGTAGACGGTTGGTATATAGAAACAGATTGTACTGTTTGTCAAGGTTGTGATATTGGGTGGAACGGTAGCAGCTATTATGTTATGCCATATCCTAATAGCAACAGATGCACTTCGCCAGAATGCAGCGGCTGTTATTTGCCAACAAATTTTCAAGGAAATTTTATCACTGTTCCTTGTGCAAACAATCCCCCCGCTGACAGGTGTTCAACAACCGATCCTTGGCCTAAACAATGTCAATGGACTTGCAACGGTGATGGTACTTGGTCACAGACAAAACCTTGTGCTGCTGGATGTGGGTGTAATCCCCCCGGCACAGTTGCATGTTTTCCAGCAAATGCCGGAGATACTTACTCCAATCCTTGTTTGCCCGGCATAACAACTTCATTTGTTCCAGACGGCCTAGATGATTGGAACAGTTTTTATATAGACGATGCAGTAAATTCAAATCCCAATGCTCAAAGTTTGCTACAAGAAAGTAAATTTTTATTGTCAGCATCGCCAACGGCAACTCCATATGTTGAACACACACCTGTTCCGACTCCGCCGCCAAGCATAACACCGAGCACTAGTGATGTTTTAACGACACAAGAAACCCTAATATCAAAATTATCTGCAATTAAAAAAGACAAAGTTAAACTATGTCAATTTGCTGGCAAAGAGCCGCTCAAAATGATTAAACAAGGTTGTGGAAGCTGTGCCATTAGAAAGTGTGACAAGTTTGGCCTATGCTCTCATACTGGCATTATTGAAGGGCACCCAGAAGTCATTTGTTGTCAAGAGTGCAGTCAATATGTACCAGCTGGTATTACATCTGTAAAAACAATGTCAAGCGCAAACTCTCCAGTCGCTCAATTAATAAATGCTGAAAGCCAAAAACCTAATTCACAGACTTTGACAAGTATATCTGAAAAAACTCCAACTACACAAAGTTTGAGTGTTGCAAAAGATCCTATAACTATGGCAGATGACCTTATACAAGAAAATAACAAATTAAAAATAGTTCCAACAGACTCGATTATTCGTGTGGACTTAGATGATTTACTTGAGGGAAAGTCAAAAAATGAATAGATCGATTGAAAAGGTTTCAGTAATCGAACAGATAGTGAAAGCTTACAACGATGAAGAAGTCAAAGTAATATTTAAAAAACATAAAAATACAAATGAATATCTTAAAATAGGCAATTATTGGATTAGAAATTATGTCAGTGCAAGTGTTAAGCCTCAAGATGTCAATAATTTTTATCATGATGTAGATGTCAGAGATTTAATAGACAATGAAATAAAAAATACGAACTTAAGATTGGGAATATTAGATACTAGTCTTTTTTCTAAGTTTAGAAAATGGCTTATTGTATCAGATGGACTTGGATTTGAAAATCACAAGATGTTGGAAAGAGTTGCTAGCGATGTTTGTGTAATTGTAGTGAATCAAGCAGCCAGATTTTGGCAATCATTTGTTTTTCCAGAATATTTTGTATTTAACAATCCAAGCAAGGCTAGTTTGACAGCACTTCCTATTTCAAGGTTTCCCAAACTGATAGGCAACAGAAAGTCATATCATAATTTTATAAGAAACTATAAAAACATAGTTTATTTATATGACAGTGTGGCAGATGATTACTATGAAAGTTTAATTTCAAAAGACAGTTCTACGCACATTGATGACTATAGGAATCCAATATGTGCTGCCATTAATTTGGCGCACCAGTGTGGTGGTGGCGACATATTTCTTGGTTTTTGCAGTGTTGCATACAAGGAGCATAGACCCGGAACTATAGAAATAGAAAATGGCATTCATCAGTATGAAGTGCAAAGAACAGCTGATGAAATTGTTGATGGCAACCTATTTTGGTATAAATTTGGAAATAAATATTCAAATATTTGGCATACTGGTTTGAAAAATAGTTTCAAATTTTCTAAATACATATCAGAAAATGAATTTTTTGAAAAGTTATTATGAAGAAAAACAAATCATTCTTTTCGCCTAACTTTATGGCGGAATTTAAGAAGTGGATAGATGACAAAGAAGAACAAGATTCCTTGTCAGAAGGTGCTTTTGTAAACACTAAGTTGAAATTAAAAACTTTGGTAGAGCGAATTGACTGCCTCAAGATGGGAGAAAATTCGGTGTTAGATATCGCCAAATATTTTCTCAAAAACGGTGGTATTATCAAAGAAGTCAACGGTGAAAGTGCAATAGTTAAAACGAAAAAAGGCGTCTTTGCCATAGACAAAGACGACCTTTTCCTAATCTAAAAAATTTCACTTCTTTTTAGATTGTTCTAAGACTGACTGGGGGATTTGTATTTTCCCAGTTTCTGGACATGCATACTGCTCAATAGCAGCATGATAGCCATTGGCATATTCATCTTCTTTTTCTTGTTTAGCGTTTTCATCGCCAACTGAAACACCTTTATGATAAGCTGCTCTACAAAGTAGGCCCAAGAAGTTTGAATTTTCTTCTTGTTGGTTGTAGGGCTGCTTTTCGGCAATGCCAATTATTTTCTCAACTTGTTCAGCAGTAAAACTGACAGGCAAATTTTCCACCATTAACATGGCTTCAATTTTGCCATCGTGTTTACCCTGCATTCGTGCGTTGATAAGATCTTCTGCGCCATAAGCATTTTTCTTATCATCGAAAATTTGTTTTGTAGTGATAACTGCTAGTTGCTCTGCAGTATCACGATAATGATTTCTTTCTTGATAAAAATAAAGGGTTGCTGCACCCAGTATAAACCAAGAAAAAATCATTGAAGCAGGTGCGTAAATGTTTTTCATAGTTGCCTCACTTATTCTTCTTCAAGCTTGCTTTTTCGGTTTCGGCAGTTTTACCAGCATCTTTGCTAATTAAATCATCAGCAAACTTTTGCATAGCGGTTTGGATATCGTTACCGCTTTTCAAAATTGTGGTAATGGCCTTCATGTTTTCTCTTTGGCCTTGGTTGAAGCCGAGGTCATAGCCTTTTTCATACTCAAGATCCTTTGTAACAGCAGTTTGCTCTAAACCACGGTAATATCCATTATGCCATGTTTGAGACCATTGGTTGGCATTAGGGTCAGCGTTTTTGATTACATTGTTAACGCCTTCATTGAAGCCTTCATTTTTAGCAAGTTCTGCTTGCATCGTTTTTTCTTGCAAGTTGTACATCAATTCTGTGACTTGGTCTTGCAAGATTCTGCTTCTTTTGCCTTCAATCTCAGTCAAAAAATTGCTCTTATTCTGTGCATTGTACTGGACTAAATTAAGTCCAATTGATGAGAGCAAAAGAATGCCGCCAAAGAAAATGCCCGTAATGCTCTTCATAGCAATCTCCAAGTCTGGGTTTGGAAAACAACCTCTTACTTTTATATCAGATTTTTTGAATGTCAAGAAATTTTTCTTTGAAGCATTTTTTTAGATGTTGGCATATTTGGTTTAACAATTTCTTTGTCACTACGAAACAAAATTGGGCTAATAGTGTTGGGCAAACCTTTGTAGCCCCTTTGGGTCATTCGATTTACAAAATCATCGTAATCTTTGAAATTTTCCACATAGAGCTGCCAGTCCATGACCATTTTTTGTTGCCAAATCTGTAATTTTTGGAAATGTTCTACAGGAATATTTTCTCGATGTAATAATAAATTATCTAATTGATATGGAATGGATTTGTGAACATCGCTAGGGCACAATCCGACTACGTCGATTGCTTTTTTATCTCTTCGTCCAAAATAAACTAATTGCATTTTTCACCGCAAATTTTCTTAAAAAACTCTTCTAAAACTATCATAATGTTATCATCTTGATCTTGAAAATTTGATACAAAGGCAGCCAAGGCATCCATGGCATTTTGACTTTCATCATTGGAACTATCAATGTTTTTCATTTCCGACCTACACAAATTAAAGAACTATCTGCCTATTATTTACACTGGGCACCATGATTTGACTGTCTCTAAATTAGTCTTAATTTGCGCTAAATTAAGAAAAAATTATAACTTGCAATTTTTTCTAGTGATAAAAGACAGCAAACTTTTAAATTTTAGTTATGATTTTGTTTTGAGCCAAAGCCATTTTTCAGAATACAAAACATCTTTCAAAAAAATGTGTGCATGTAAAGAAAAAGAAGGCGAAGATGCAATTATGTCTTTTGCTGATGAAAATCAATTAGATATAAAAATAGATACTGCTCCGTCTGAATCTAACTTTAGATGTGGAGTATTTGGGCAAAATATAGCTAAAAAACATGAAATTGTATTAAGAAATTTGGGCAGGTCACTGTTTATTTCTGATTGCATGAAAGATTTGTGCGAAAACTGTGGTGTGATATATGGAGAGGAATGTCCTGAAATAGTCGCAGCAGCAGCCTTGGGCAAACAGATTTATTTGCTGGATGAACATAAAAAAATTAATTCCTTCCAAATGATGTTCCCAAGTGCAGTAATTATGAATGTAAAAAAATAAATAAATTAAGGTATACCCACTAAATACCTCTAACAAAGGAGATACCATGAGTGTTTTTCAAGTAAATCTCAACAACCAATATCAGGGTTATCTCGATATTGATCCAAAAACAGGCATCGAATTTGAGGTGGACTATAATAACCCCTCAATTCAGCGTAAAATGTTTGTATCTGGACCCAATGGCGAGTACTTGGAATTTAGTGATGGTCAGATTTTTACAGATTGTAATTATTGGAAAAGATATGCTTACCCACAAGTTCCACTAACTCAAGCTTTTATCACTGTTCTGTCTGATGACGGTAGTATTTGGAGTAATAATCCTGCAGAAAACAACTATCCTGTTGTTTATAGCCAAACTTTGGCAGCTGCTGGAACTTATTCAATTGACTTCACCAATAACGGTGGATTTGCCAGTTTCTGCCAGATTTCAAACACTGGTGGTGGCGACCTATCCGTAGAGTTAAATGGTTTGCCAAGCGCAACTATTGCTTTATCTGGTGGTCAGACTCAAATTTTCAATTATGGCGATTTGTCATTGACTGCACTTAATCTTAGTAGCGTGGCTGGCACCACATTCACAGTCGTTGCCGGTGTACAAGTTACTTGCAATGTCAGCGTTTCATCTATAGTTGGATCTTAAAAAATTTACTAAAAACTATTATAAAGGCAAAGGGGAACCTTTGCCTTTATGCTTTTAATAAACCGCAGCAATGAAATAACAATACCTCAATTTTTAAATTGTAGAGAAAAAGTATGTGTCTATAGGGCAGTTGGTGGCCTAGGGGACATACTTGCTATGAGAATGATTTTTGAGGACATGAAGGAGCAATTTCCTAATTTCCACATCACTTGGGCAGTTCCTTATCGGTTTTTTGCTGCTGCTTTGAGACACCCATTCGTAGATGAAGTAATACATATTGATCACTACAAAAAAATAAATTTTCTCGAAACTTTTGATATTACAACCCCTTGTGGGAGATATGAATCTATACATAAAAATCAAAACCCTAAAAATAGAAGCGATATATGGGCAAATCATTTTGGTTTACAACTAAGCAAACATAATATGCATATGCCTAGCTATAAAGAATTGTTTCCGCAAGTTGAATTAAGATTGAAAAAAATAGGCTGGGATGGTCGTAAAAAACTAGTTGCTTTTGCACCTCGTTCTGCCATGAGTATAAAAAATATGACCCATGAACAATGCAAAATAATAAAAAACATGACCAAAGACTTCTTTCTTTTTATTTTGCACACTGCACCAATTCTTGAAATAGACGATCTTAAAATACCCGGTCTATACAATTTAGCAATGAATGAGGCTTTAGCGGCGGTAGAATTATCGGATTACACGATTGCCACCGATACAGGACTTTTGCACGCAGCAGCAGGATACAACAAGCCAGCTTTGGGCACTTTTGGTTTTGTTGACGGATATGTTTATTGCAAATACTATCCCACAGTAAAAGTTTTGCAAATTCATAAAAATCAAGTTGATAATTGGTGTGGTCCATGCTGGGATTACCCGAAATGCCCATATGATAAAAATCATTTAGTAAAACCATGCCAAAGCCAAATAGGCGCAAAAATGTTAGAAGAAAATTGGCATAGCCTTTTAAATACATAAGAGGAGTTTACTTATATATAAAGTATGGCAATTTTAGTTAATCCGAATAATGTCAAGGTTATTTCTCAAAATGGGGAAGTTACTTTAGCCTTGCAAATAGATTTAAATATAAATTTAAATTGTGGAGGCGTTGTCAATCAAGGTACAGTCGGAATGTCTAATTCTGGACCTGCACCTATTAAGAAAACTGACGCTGAGGATGAAGCGGCTTGGTTAGTGCCCGATTTTAACTCTAAGGAAAAGATTAAGTTTGGCAAATGAGAGGCTCATACGTAAACAATGTTAATAGTAAACAAAGAGGTAAAAAAATGGCCATCGGAGTAGATGTAGGAACTTATACACTAGTTTCTTGCAAAAGGAACGAATCTAATGACTTAGTTTTCAAGAAAGAAATTAATGCTTTCTTGGAGCTTCCTCTAGAAAATCGCTTTGTTTTTAACATGATGCGACAGGCAGGCGTACCTCTGATTGAAAGAGAAAAGCTTGCCTATGCTTTAGGCGAAGCAGCTGTAAATATGGCCTATACCCTTCCTACATTAGAATTAAAGCGTCCCATGAAGGATGGTTGTGTAAATCCAAAAGAAAGAGATGCTTTCCAAATAATGTCCATTATGCTTCATTCTTTGGTTGAGCCAGTAAGCAGAGACGGAGAAACGCTATATTACTGCGTTCCAGCTAATGCAATTAATCAGGAAACAGACGCAGACTACCATCAAAAAGTTGTAGAAAGCATCTTCAAGAGCTATGAATCAGAAACTGGTTACAAAGTTACTCCCAAGCCAATCAATGAAGCCTTGGCAATTGTTTATGCAGAGCTTGGCGCAAAAGCCTTTACAGGCGTGGGTATCTCTTGTGGCGGTGGTATGGTAAACGTTTGCTATGCTATGTATGGCAATCCTATTTTCCAATTCGCTATTGTCAATAGTGGTGACTGGATTGATAGACAGGCTGCAAAAGCTACTGGTGAATCACCAACCTTTATCAATAAAGAAAAAATGAAGGTAGACTTGAGAAAAGATCCTGAAACTTTAATAGAGAGAGCAATCATCACCCAATATCGCTTGATGATTGAAAAGACTATTCAAGGTATCAAGGAAGGGCTGGCTTCTGCTAAGCAAGCTGTTAAATCGGAACATCCTGTAGATTTCGTGGTTGCTGGCGGCACATCGATGGCCACCGGATTCGTTGATATTTTTGCCGAAACATTAAAACAAGCCAATTTGACAATCAAAGTTGGAGATGTAATTCGTCCCCAAGAGCCACTGTACAGCGTTGCCAAGGGGTGTTTGATAGCGGCTGAAGCGGCGGATGTATCACAATAGAAAGCGAGAAAGTAATGCAAAATTCAAATATTCAAAGACCAGTCCATGATCTGGGCGTGGCAGCGTTTATCCTCATGCAGGGATTTCCCTTGGCAGGGAGAAAAGAACGCAGTTTCATTTTCAATATACCAAAAGAAAAACTCAAAGAGTTTGAAGACCAAAAAACAGCATATCTTTTTAGTGAATTTCACTATTTCGATCACTGCCTAATGGGTCTGAAAAAACTTGAAGAATATCCTTTTAGCATCAATAGCAACAAATTTGTAACCGATTTAGGCGCAGCAGCATTTTTGTTGATGCATAAATTCAAACTCATGGGAAAAAAGGGAAGAGCATTTTATTTTGAGTGCAATACAAAGGAAGATGAAAATCAATTTGACGAACTCAATTTGCAATATACTTCTTCCGTATTTCATGATTTTGACAGTAAATTAATGAGCCTTAAAAAAATCGGAGAATTTAGCCGGTAAATCTAGATACAATAGAACCCTACAAGGTGACATATGGACACTATTGATTTATCAACTTTAAAATCTCAAGTTTGCTTTTCTCCAGCCAGATTGCAAAAAATGCAAGCTGATTTGGAGAAGATGCTTAACCGTGCTGTCGAAGATTTAAAAATGCAACTTCGCAGGGCACAGGGCTCTGGAAACAGAAGAGGTGTTTTTGACACCTTGAAAAACTGGTGGTCTAATATTCGACATGGTTATAAAAATCCACAGAACCCATATTTTCATCAAAATACTTTGGGACACTTGGGAAGACCTGTAAAAGAAATGTCATTACACGAATACAAATATCTTGTAGAAAAATCGAACAGATTAGAAAATACTATGAGCCTTACAGAAGGCAAGTTGCAATTAGATTTGGAATTAGATAACTGGTTGAGTGATATAAAGAATGATATTTCAAATTATTTTTCTGCACAAATTCAAAGAGCAGCAACTAAGACAGCAGCCAAAAATGCTCCCAAAAAAGTAGCACCTCCTGAAAAATTTCCTTTAGTAGGTGGTGATATTAAAAAAAGTTTTTTTGGTTCTAAAAGTCAGCAACCCGATGACTTGCTAGGACTGCCTCCGGAAGATACTTTATTTGATAAAGAAACAACAACTGTTGATGATAAAGATAAGGACGTAACAACCACGGACACATCTGTTGCTGTTGAACCTGCAGCTACAGGAAATACAGATGCAAGTGTTTCTCCGTCAACGCCAGTATCGCCAGAAGCGCTTCAGGCAACCCAAGATAGGATAATCAATTTTAAAGGCCCAAAAACAAGAACAGCTGGAGGCAAAGGCAAAGGTAAAAACAACCTTAAACAGAAGATTGATACACCTGTAATTAACCCATTAGAACCTGAAAAAGCAGAACCAATTATTCCTGCACAACAACAAAAAATAAAAAAGCGTAGGCCCGGCGTTGGAGGCAACTTCTTTGAATCAAATCAAAATTTAAAACTAAAAGGATTAACCCTTTACGAAAAGACTTTGGTATGTCTTGACAAATTGAGACTCAATTCTTAAGCATTTGTTTTAACATATCTATGTTTTGAGGCAACTGAACATTGTCTTCCTGCACCTCAGGTTCATCCGGTGTAAACTTTTCTTCAGCTATGCTTATAATGTTTTCATAAAAAATAAAATTCATGCAATTTGTTTCTAAATGCCTATACCAGATTCCCATTTCATCTATGGCCGTTACACGACCAACAAAATACTGTATTATATCAGTCTCTTCAAATCTTTTACTTGTTGCGGGAACTATGAAAGACACAATCCTATCCACAAAATATTGCAATCTTTCTCTTTGTTTTTCAGAAATCATATCGTAAATCTCCTTGTATTACTTGATACGTAACCTTTGATTATTTCTGCACCATATTGTTTGTAAAATTCGTTCCAATCTTTGACTTGTTTAGGCGGTTGCACAATATCAGCCGATGCAAATTGATTATATTGTATAATGCGATTATGCATAATACTTAAACTACTTGTGCCAGCCTCATCTGCGTCTAAAGAAACAATCATTTTAAAGCCTGAAAGTATAACAGCTTGTTTCTCACTTAAAAATTTACCGCCACACGCACACGCTTTATAGCCACACAAAAACAATGCATACGCATCAAATTCACCTTCACATAAAAATAATGTATCTCCAGCATTTGGGTATTTTGGAAAATAGACAACATCTTCCTTGCCTACGCCAATTTCTTTTTCCGGCCCCCTATATCTTAGAGAATTGCCTGTTATTGACCTGCCATTAAAATAAACCAGCCTTCCTGCTGCGTCATAATATGGAATAATTACCCTGCCTTCATATTTGCCGCCTGTACATATAAAAAAATCCTTCGTTGGCAGTGATCTTTCTTGCAAATATTCTGAAGCTCTTTCGTGCCAGCAAGTAGGAGCAACATTTATAGGATATGTAAAAGGAGGAAGCACCAATTCCTTTTGCTTGAATCCCAAATCTAGTTCTTTTTTTGGAGAATTTATGTCAAAAGAAAAGTCGATGTCATCAGGCACTAGTAGCGTTTCTTTTTCACAACCCAAAATATCTAAAGCTCTGTCTCTGCCGCACTTTTCCAGTTGCATAACTAGATTAAGAAGAGTTCCTTTTTTATCCGTTTTCCAACAATGATAAACACCATATCGGACTTTATTTCTTCCACCAAATGGATTACACCACAATTTTTTTTTCTTATCATCTGTAAAGATGCTGTTGACACATATTTCATTGCCTCTGACTTCAATAGGGCCAAAATGCTTTTCTGCCCAATCAACAAATTTGTCAAAGGCTACAGGCATTTTGTTTCCTCCCTATAATTAAATATATGCACATCGAACATATCAGCGTTAGTAGAAATAGTTGCTTTGAACAGTGTCAGCAACAATACAAATTCAGGTACCACCTGAAGGTTTTACCAAATAAACCAGAACAAGTCTACTTCACTTATGGCAAACTAGTCCATACAGCAGCCGAAATTTACGTAGAAAGCAAAGGTCAAAGACCTATTCATGATATTGTGCTAGATTTAGTTCAGGGAAGAATAGATTTTGATGGCAGCCAGAATTTGTGCAATCTTGACCAAACGTATTTTAAAAAACTTTATGCTCATACTGCATTTATAGAGAAATTTACAAAGAAAGTTGGATTTGAAGGTCACATTGAATATGAAATTAAGTATGATCTAGACCCTCCCAACAACAAGTTTTTTCTGGGTTATATTGACAGACTAATCATTAAAAATGATACCGCTATTATCATTGATTACAAAACTAGCAAGAATAATAAGTGGCGCAAGAACAAAAAAAGTATAAAAAAAGATTTGCAATTAAATGCCTATGCACTTCATGTTCATGAACATTTCAATATAGAACCGGAAAAAATTCAGGCAGCTTTAGTTTACCTTGAAGACCCAGAGGTTGTTAGCACTAATTTTTCAAAACAGGGTCTTATTTCAACAAAAGAATTTTTAAAAACCTCATATTATGCTATTGAAAACAGCCCCGAAGACAGAGTAAAAGGCTCTATAGGATTTCACTGCCAACGCTGTGATTACAGCGATCAATGCCTTTTTTACAACCCAAACCACGGTTTATAAACATGAAGACAACAGTTTTTGTTTACAACCATTTGATTTATCTAAATGAAAATCAACGTTACGATTTGTTTGCATGTGTACCCGTGGAAACAACAGGCATTCTTATAAAAGCAAAAATAAACAGCAAAGATTTAGAACCTCAATCTATACAAGAAATTTTTTGTCGTTATTTAATTGATTGTGATAGTCATGACCAAGGAATAGAAATTAAAAGTGGAATTATTAACATCCATCTTCCTCCTCAAGAAGAAAATTACGAATTTCCTATGCCATTTCAACCAGATGGACTTGATAAATACGATCTTTACGACTTGCTGAATCGTACCGAAGGCGGCAGAGAAGAATTGTTTTATACCACTATGTCTGAAGATTTTGAGAAGAATGTTAAATCATTTCACAAAATCGAAATCAAAGACGAAAAGGTTTTTGACAATTCTTTGGAATTTATAGATTTTAGCAATCCCCAAGTTGCATAGCAAATTTCATGCTTACTTGATTTGAAGGAGAAACAGTCACAGTTGTGCCAAACGCAACTGTGCTAATCAAATATCCTGTTGAACCAGAAGAACTCGTACACAAAAACATGTCAGTAGCTGTATAGCTTGAACCAGTTGCTGTAAAGGTAACTGTCGTACTAGTGGCCTTTACGCTTGTAGTAGAAGTGCCCACTGTTGTAACAGCAAAGTTTGTGCCCCTAGCCAAAGGCTGTCTAACATACCCACCAGTAGTAGGCTCTCCCTGTAGGCTAGTCATGTTTTGATTCACAGTAATGGAAGTTCTACTGTCTAGGCCGACATAATATTCGGATGGCGGTGTACTATTGCCAAACATACACGAAAGAATAAGTTCTTGTCCTTGATAATGCAAAACATTATTGATGTCTTTTTTTTCAAAAACAACATTACCGTCTAAATCGGTAACTTTTAATTCCAATAATTTTACTAATCCGGGCCAAGGCTTACTCATAAATATCCCCTCAATATATTAGTATTTACTATAAAAGTAATATATATTTTTATGAACTTTAAGGAATGGCTTGCAAAAAATGAAACAGCGGGAGATAGCTGGGGTGTTCCCAC
>Ga0214163_1000917_pt1 | contig 13281 bp, 9 predicted proteins | sample LakMenepilimnion_2_FD_153001 | JGI IMG/M metagenome (GOLD analysis project Ga0214163, IMG submission 153001) | Freshwater microbial communities from Lake Mendota, WI - Practice 15JUN2010 epilimnion v4 | ecosystem: Environmental > Aquatic > Freshwater > Lake > Epilimnion/Euphotic zone | place... | reverse complement strand
CCTCGATGGTTTCAGCGCCGAAGACTTTGGCCATCAGCTTATAGACGAGAAAGGCATGTTTGGCCGTGATAATGTTATCGCCAGGCTGAAGGAAGGCGTGGCCGATGAACTCGATGATCTCATTGCTGCCGCAGCCGATGATGAGGTTGCCCATCTCAAGGTTAAACTTTTCTGCCAGCGCGTTCCTCAGCTTCCATGAAGCTCCGTCAGGATAAATGTGAACGTCTTTGACGGCCTCCTGCATCGCCACAATTGCCTTTGGGGAAGGGCCGAGTGGATTTTCGTTGGAGGCCATCTTGATGATGCTCTCAGGGGCCAGTCCGAGGTCTCTGGCCACATCTTCGATGGGCTTTCCGGGTTCGTAGGCGACGAGGTCTTTGAGTTGCAGGTTGGCGTAGTTCCAGATGGACATAGGGCGTGTTGGAGGGGGGCTCACATCGCCTGTAATACGCTTTCTGGCAAGTTCGAGACGGTCTTCTCAAAGTTCGTTGTCTGGCTGGAATGATTTTTTGATCATGAAACTTGCGGTGGCATGACCGTAAGAGCGTGGTAAAAGCACAGCCTTGGCTCATGCCTGCCGCCTCCCTCACATGCCCGCATTGCGAGAAATCTGTTGAAATACAGGTCACCGCTGTCACTCGCTCAAGGCCCTGCCCTGAGTGCGGGAATACGATTATGTTGCAGGTGGCTGGACGTCAGAGTCGCATCAAGCACAAGGCCCTTCTAGTATCATCCATGCCGCCCACAGATACCATGGGCAAACCGGAATTTGACATCTTGCCGAATCAATTACCCGGAGATGCTTTTGAGCGAATGTGCTCCGACCCTGAGATCACGCGTGCGAAACAGCACTTCATAATGGCCGTTGGCAGTGTTTTGGGATTAGTCTTGCTCGCTACGATCATTCATCTCAGTGGTTTTTGGCGCATTCAACCCACCATTGGAGACCGTGTGGCGACCGCAGCACCGACACAGGCCGTGGGAGTTGCCCCTCAGGAGACGAGCAAGGCGCAGTCATCTACAGCGGGCGTAAATCCTAATGCGGTAAAGAAGCTGAACTTTCGTCTATCCAACTCTACCACGGATACGGATGCGGCCTCGATCTTTGCCGAATCTCAGAAGGTTTTGGTAAGCTTTTTGGCGGCTGAAACAATCCCTGAAAAGCTGTCCCACGTAAACAATCCCAGCGCTGTCGAGTCGCAGATGAAGGCCTTTTATCAGAAGAACGCTCTCGGTGCGGTGGTGTATGAGCGCATTGAAGCAGGTGGGCTCCCTCGTGAAGGCTATCTCGAGTTCCGCATCGTGATGAAGAACTCGAGTTCGAAATTTGCTGCCATGGTGTCCACTCCGAGCGGGCCAAAACTAGACTGGCCCAGTTTTGCGCTGACAGGCGAGATCGAGTGGGCTCAGATGCGCGAGCAACGTCCTCAATTACCTGTTCTCATGAGGGTTTTGGCAAAGACGTCAACCCACTTTGAGGGGCACTTTAAGCAAACCGATGGTCTGCGTTGCGTGCAGCTTTTGCCTGCCTCAGATCCTGCTGCACCTCCGGTTTATGGTTATGTACCCAAAGGCTCGGACCTGGATAAGAATCTGGATTATTGGCTGAAAAGCAGTGGTGTTGAGATGTCACCACTGACCGTGAAGATTTGCTATTCACCAGAATCCAGCACACCTGACCAAGCTTGGATCACGGATCTGGTCGTCGCTGGCTGGTTTACGCTCGGTGTGGAAAATGCTGCCGGAAGCGAATGAGTGGAGCCTCAAGCCGCCACCAAATGCTGAAAAAGCCCGTGAAGCGCAAGATTGTGAAAAACTTTCGCAAAAATCGCAAGATGGCTGATGCGGAGTCGTAATGACCGCGCAACATTATTCAATTCCCCCCACAGAAAGCTATGAAAATGCATCCTAATTGCCAAGGCAACCACATCGACCTCCGTTCTGGCGTCAGCCGCCGTGATTTCATGTATGTCGGTATGATGGGCGGCCTGGGTTTGACCCTGCCTGACCTGCTTCGTCTTCAGGCTGCTCAAGTCATGCCTGAGGTTGAGACCTTTAAGCCTATCGCTGACTCCATCATCCATATTTACCTCCCTGGTGGCATGGCTCAGCATGAGTCCTGGGATCCGAAGCCTTTTGCTAGCCCAGATTATCGTGGCCCCTACACTCCGATCAAGACCTCTGTCCCTGGTGAGTATGTCGGCGAAAAATTCCAGAATATCGCCAAGATCATGAACAAGCTCACGGTCATCCGCAGCATGACCCACGGTGAAGCTGCTCATGAGCGTGGTACGCACAACATGTTCACGGGTTATCGTCCAAGCCCGGCGATCAAGTTCCCAAGTTTCGGTTCCATTATCGCTCACGAGCAGGGTTCCCGTAACAACCTTCCTCCTTATGTGGCTGTGCCGAACATGTTCGCTCCTGATCAAGGCACCGGTTACATGAGCAGTGCCTTTGGCCCGTTTGCACTCGGCAGTGATCCTGCGGACAAAGGTTTCTCCGTCCGCGACTTGCTGACACCCAAAGACATCGACGAAAAACGCTTTGATCGCCGCCGTAACCTTTTGGGCACTGTCGATGAGCATTTCCGCTCCGTTGAAAAAGCTGATTCCATCAACGCCATGGATAGCTTCTACCAAGCTGCTTACGGTCTGATTAGCAGCACACAGGCTCGTGAGGCTTTCGACTTGAACAAGGAAAGCGACAAACTTCGTGACGAATATGGCCGCAACACCGCTGGCCAGCGTTTCCTTCTGGCTCGGCGCCTCGTTGAGGCTGGTGTTCGCATGGTCTCCGTCAACTACGGCAGCTGGGATCACCACAGCAATATCAAGAGCGCTTTTGATGGTCAGGCTCCGAGCTTCGATCAGGCTTTTGCCCGTCTGATCCGTGATCTGGATGAGCGTGGAATGCTTAAGAAAACACTGGTGATGGTGAGTTCCGAATTCGGTCGCACACCAAAGGTGAACGGCACCAACGGTCGTGACCACTGGCCACGCGTTTTCTCGGTCGCCATGGCTGGTGGTGGTCTCAAGGAAGGCTACGTCCACGGTGCCTCTGACGCTCTCGGTGGTGAGCCTGATCGCGATCCTGTCGGTCCTGAAGATCTGGCCAAAACCATGTATCGTCTCCTTGGCATCAACGGTGAGAAACGCATCATGGTTGATGGCGTTCGTCCGATCGACATCGTCAATGGTGGCCGAGTCATGAATGAATTGATCGCCTAATTTCAGGATTTCCAAGTCTTCACTGCAAACCCGGATCAAAATTCGATCCGGGTTTGTTGTTTTTAGCCATCTGGGCCGAAATTAGGGAAACTTTTATGATTCTCGAGTGCGAGAGAATTGACAGGTGTGCTCAAAATCTCCTACTTTGCTAAATCACTCAAAATTCAGCGTCATCCCCCCGCCCGACTGCATGTATTCCAACGAAGATTTTCTTCTCGAGCTGCTTACCGAAGCAGCCTACGTTACGCCTCAGGACCTTCAGCAGGTCAAAACCTCCCGTAAAGGTCAGGAATCCACCCTGGATACACTGATTAAGACTGGAATCGTTAGTGACGAGCAAATTGCCCAATTGGTCGCCTCCAATAGTGGGATGGAATATGTGGATCTTCATGGGTTTAGCGCTAATCCGCTCCTGAAGACCGCCGTTCCGGCTGAAGTGGCGCTTAAATATAAGATCGCCCCCATCGGCACGAATGGCTCCACTCTGCAAATCGCAGTGGCTGATCCTTATGATTTTGAAACTCTGGATGCTCTTCCTCACGTTTTGCAGCCTGATTTGGAGTTTTTCTGCTCCACGCCGACTCTAATCAAGGAGTTGCAGGCTAACGTTTATGGCAACGAAGCCGTGATGGGATCTGCCATGACAAAAATCGGCGGTTCTGGTGCTGGTTCTTCGGATGGTGATGCTCCTATTATCAAGCTGGTCACAAACATGTTGATGGAGGCTTTCAAAAATAAGGCCTCAGACATCCACATCGAGCCTCTGGAAAAAGACATTCGTGTGCGTTTCCGCATGGATGGTGTGCTGCATGATGTCGAGCATCACCCCAAGCGTCTGCATTCTGCCATCATTGGTCGTATCAAAATCATGAGCGGCACCATGCAGCTCGATGAGAAACGCGTTCCTCAAGACGGTCGTATCCAAATGACCTTCAATGACAAGGAGCTGGACATGCGTGTATCGATCATCCCGACGCAAAACGGTGAGAGTGTCGTCATGCGTGTGCTGGATAAGAGCAGCCTGCGGCTGGGCTTGTCAGACATGGGTTTCTTCAGTGATGACCAGGAGGCCTTTGAGAAGCTCATCTCAATGCCTGATGGTATTGCCCTGGTCACTGGCCCAACGGGCTCTGGTAAAACGACCACGCTATATGCCTGCTTGAGCTTCATCAATCGTTCTGATCGCAAAATCATCACCGTTGAAGATCCTGTCGAATATGAGCTTCCAGGCATCAATCAGGTCATGGTTAAAGAAGATGTCGGCATGACCTTTGCCGCAGCGCTTCGTGCCATGTTGCGACAAGCTCCGAACATTATCATGCTCGGGGAAATTCGAGATCTCGAAACGGCCTCCATTGCCATTAATGCCTCGCTCACTGGTCATATGGTGTTCAGCACGCTGCATACCAATGATGCCCCGGCTGCTGTTGCCCGTTTGGCTGACATCGGCGTCAAACCGTTCCTCATTGCTTCTGCGGTGCGCGGTATCTTGGCGCAACGATTGGTGCGTAAATTATGCCCAGACTGCAAAGAACCGGGTATTTTGAATCCACGGGAGCTTCGTCAGTTGGGGCTTGAAGCTAGCCAGCTTTCCAATGCGACCGTGATGAGCCCCAAAGGCTGTAACAAATGCCGCAGTTCTGGCTATCGCGGGCGAATGGTGATCGCGGAAATCTTCAAGGTGGATGACGAAGTGAGAACCATGATCAATCAACAGCTCACGACTCCACAGCTGCGCAAACGTGCGCGTGAGCTGGGTATGAGAACACTGCGTGAAGACGGTGTGCGCAAGGTCTTGGCCGGCATCACTACAGCAGAAGAAGTCATTGAGGCCACGATGGCTGATGCAGATTGATCCTGATTCCTGCTGCGAAACGACAACTTACAACAGAGAACTTTACACGATATGACCCCCCAAAACGTGGTAGATATGCTCGAAAGCCGAGGAGTCGTGGACTCCGGCGTGGCCTACGACTTGACTCAGGATTCCGTGCATAACGGCAAGGATATTTTACAGGTCCTTTTAGATTACGGCATTTTTAACAACGAGGACGAGTTCTGGGCTGTCGTCGCCGAAGAGCTTGCTGCGGACCATTTGGATCTGTCTTCTTACGAGCCACCACCGTCTGTCATCAACATCATCCCCTCTGGCATGGCGAGACTTTACGGCGCTTTTCCTGTGACACTGGATGGTCGTGGTCTGCATGTGGCTTTCACAGACCCACTCAATCCACAGCTCGTTGAGGATCTGCGTTTCGGTCTCGGTAAGGAAATTGTTCCTGTCGTGGCTCGCCGCAATCATGTGCAGTCGCTGATTGACAAGCATTACGGAACCAGTTCCCCGAGTATTGATGACATCTTTGGTGGCCTGAGTGCTGTGGGTAAAGATTCTCCGGAAGTTGAGGCTAACTCTGCGCCGATTGTTAAATTTGTCGATCTCGTGATGGCTCAGGCTATCAAGGAAAAGGCTTCAGACATTCATTTTGAGCCCTTCGAGCACGAATTCAAAATCCGCTACCGTGTGGATGGTGCGCTCTATGAGATGGCGCCACCTCCTGTGCATTTGGCCAACTCGGTCATTTCGCGTATTAAGGTCATGTCCAGCATGAACATCGCTGAGCGACGTGTTCCTCAGGATGGTCGTATCATGACCGTCGTGAATGGCAAGCCGGTGGACATGCGTGTGAACTCCTTGCCAACACAGCATGGAGAATCCGTGGTGCTTCGCGTTTTGGATCGTAGCTCGGTCAATCTGGATTTGGAGCATCTCGGGATGCCTCCTTATCTCTTTGATTACATCACGGAAACGATCAACAAACCCAACGGCATCTTCATTGTCACGGGTCCAACAGGTGCGGGAAAAACAACGACGCTTTATGCTTGTCTTCGTCGCATCAATACGATCGATACCAAAGTGCTCACTGCTGAAGATCCAGTTGAGTATGAACTCGATGGTATCATGCAGGTGCCGGTCAATGAGGCTGTCGGACTGACCTTCGGTAAAGCTCTTCGTGCCTTCCTTCGTCAGGATCCTGATCGCATCATGGTGGGAGAAATGCGTGACGTGGAAACAGCCCAAATTGCCATTCAGGCTTCACTTACAGGACACTTGGTGCTTAGCACGCTACACACGAATGATGCCGCTGGTGCAGTCACTCGTTTGGTCGATATGGGTGTTGAACCATTCCTGGTGTCAGCCACGCTGGAAGGTGTTTTGGCGCAACGACTTCTGCGCACGATCTGTAAAAACTGCCGTGCGCCCTACGACCCGAGCCTTTCGATTCTGAATCAGCTGGGGCTTTCCCAGGATGATTTGGGCGGCAAAAAATTCTATACCGGTTCCGGCTGTGACAAATGTGGCGGCAGTGGCTACAAAGGCCGTAAAGGCATCTACGAGCTTCTTGAAGTGAGTGATCCGATCCGTGAACTGATCACTCAAAAAGCTCCTTCATTGGTTCTCAAGCAGAAAGCCATCGAACTCGGCATGGCCACACTGCGTGAAGATGGCCTTCGAAACATTTATGACGGTGAAACCACCATCGAAGAAGTGCTCAAGTACACCTGATTCAGTAAGGGGCTGAATCCATCATTTGTGGAGGTGCAATCCATGAATTTGATGGACAGAAAGCCTCGCTGCCAACTAATCTGCATTTTATCCAGAATAATTCCTGTCGCATTTCCTTATGCCGAACTTTCATTACATCGCCCTCGACCAAAATGGCCAAGAAGTAGCTGGTGAGCTAGAAGCCTCAAGCGAGAGCGAGGCAATCAATATGCTGCGTCAAAACCAGCTTTATCCCACCCAGGTTGCCCAAGAAGGCAAAGGCGACGCTGCCGTTAAAAAACGCGCTAAAACGACCAACTCCTCCAAAGGTAAGGGTAAAGTCGTCAAAGCTGGAGCCAGTGCCAAGGTGAAGAGCAAGACGCTCATGATCTTCACGCGCCAGTTGGCCACACTGATCGACTCTGGTCTGCCCCTGCTTCGCGGATTGACCGTTCTTTCACGACAGGAGCCGCATCCGATCATGAAATCAACGATTGCGACCCTGGCGGAAAACGTTCAGACCGGCAGCACATTTTCGGAAACGCTTACGCAGTATCCGAAGATCTTTAACAAGCTTTACGTGAACATGGTGAAGGCTGGTGAGTTGGGTGGTGTGCTTGAAATCGTTCTCAACCGACTGGCTGAGTACCAGGAAAAAGCTCAGAAGCTGAAGAACAAAATCATGGCAGCGATGATCTACCCGATCATCGTGATGTTCATCGCCATGGCCATCATGGTCTTCCTGATGTTGGTGATCGTGCCTCGCTTCGAAAAAATCTTCGAAGATATGCTTGGAGACAAAAACAAGCTTCCTGAGCTGACGAAGCTGGTTATCGGCTTCAGTCGATGGATGGGTGACAATGTTCTTTACCTTGGTGGTGGTATTGCCATCTTTTTTGTTGGCTGGCGCTTGTTCGCTTCGACTCCTGGTGGACGTCGCTCCATTGACTCGTGGAAACTTAAGTTGCCACTCTTCGGTGATGTTCAGCGCAAGACGGCCATTTCCCGATTCACACGCACCTTGGGCACTCTTGTGACTTCAGGCGTACCCATTTTGCAGGCTTTGAACATCACTCGTGAGACCGCTGGCAATGCCATCATCTCTGACGCCATCGTCAAAGTGCATGATGCCGTCAAAGAAGGTGAATCCATGGTTGGCCCTCTTGAGGCCAGTAATGTCTTCCCTCCCATGGTTATTTCCATGGTCGATGTGGGTGAGGAAACTGGTCAGCTTCCCGAGATGCTTTTGAAAATTGCCGACGTTTATGAGGATGAGGTAGATAACTCCGTTTCGGCTCTGACTTCGATGCTTGAGCCGCTTATGATTGTTATGTTGGCCTTGGTTGTGGGTACCATCGTTATGGCCCTATTCCTGCCACTCATTGAAGTTATCAAGGGTCTTAGTGCGGGTTAATAAGTTGAATCTCAAATCCGTAAAGTCATGAAAACTAAGCAGAAATTTCATAAAGGTAATGCATTCACTCTGATCGAGTTGATTACAGTGATCACGATCATTGCTTTACTTTTTTCCTTGGTCGTCGGCGGTTTTACTTATGCTGACCGCTATTCCAAACGTTCGAAGACAGAGGTCACGATCAAGGCGGTTCGTTCGGGGCTTGAAAATTATAAGGAGGAGTTTGGTTCTTACCCACTTCCTCAATCTGAGGACGTTACGATCGAGATCGCCAACAAGCTTTACATCGTGGGTGGTGCTGCCTGCTTGTATCAAGCTCTGAGTGGCGATGGCTTTGATCAAATCAGTGGTGCTACAGGTCGGGGAACATCCAGTTCGGATGGAAATCTCGACGATTACGAAAACAAAAACGTGATGCTGAAAGACATGCCTCGGGAGTTGTGGGCGACTAGTGGTGATTACTACTACATTATTGACGGATTTGGGCACCCCATCCGCTATGTGAAAGCAGCACCTACTGCGGCGCAGACCCCTGGAGCGGCGCCCCCTGAACGCACTACCGTGAATGTGGGGACATATGACATTTGGTCCTACTCTGAAGATGAGGAAAACCTCACTGCTACATCACTCGAATCAATCGAAGGTAGTGTTCAGGAAGCCAGTCGTAAGTGGATCAAGAATTGGTAAGCACTGTTCTTTGGAATCTTGATTCGGGTGAGAAGTTGAAATTATTCTTGCTCTGTTCGTGCGGCGGCATTGTTCCTGCTTATGTAGGAATGGATGACCTCAACCAACCCACTTCGGGAGCATGGCTTCCGACTGCTTGAAGACGACCTTAAATTCCTAATGAACGCCTTCGCCGAGGTTCTTCGGCGTATTGGCGAAGCCGAACTGGCGGATAAATTGCCTTGGATCGGTCAATGTGCGGCGATTACACCAGAACCTAATCGTGCTCTCGGGCAAGCTTTGTCCATCGCCTTTCAGCTCCTGAACATTGTTGAGGAACGTGCGGCATCCCAGATCCGGCGCCTTCGTGAAAAGGATCGCGGGCCTGAAGCTGAGCCGGGCATGTGGCCCGACAATCTGCGCCAGATGAAAGCCCTGGGCTTGACCGAAAAGCAGCTGGCGGATGTTTTATGCGATGTCTTGGTGGAGCCGGTTTTGACCGCGCATCCGACAGAGGCAAAGCGCGAAAGCGTACGCGAGCTTCATTTGGAGATTTATGCCTTGATGAATCGCCATGAAAACAAGGATTACACGCCTCGTGAACAGTCGCGCATTCAATCTCAGCTGCAAACACAGTTGGAAAACCTTTGGCGCACTGGCGAGATCCATGTCACCCGGCCGACCATAGATGCTGAGCTGCAAAACGCCCTGCATTACCTGAGAGAGGTTTTCCCTGAGGCCCTGACTCGTGCGCACATTCATTTGCGTGAGGCCTGGGTCGCTGCCGGTTTTGACGGGCGCACTGCAGATGCTTTCCCGCCTTTGGTCCGCTTTGGAACTTGGATCGGTGGAGACCGTGATGGGCATCCTTTTGTGACGGCTGAAGTCACGGCCAAGGCTCTGACGGCCTTGCGCACCAATGCCCTGCGCGTGCATCGCCGTGCGTTGGAATCATTGGCGCACCATTCGCCGCTGAGTTCCTTGTTTCAAAAGACTCCGCCTGTGCTGGAAGCGCTGATTTCCAGGCTGCAAGAGACCTTGTCTGTGGATGCGGCGGTGGACACGGCCTTTATTCTGGAGCGGAACAAAGAAGAGCCCTGGCGTCATGCCGCCTATCTCATGCGGGCCAGGGTGCTGGTCGCTTTTGAAAATCCTGACAGCCCAGCAGGCTACAAGGCCGCTCATGAGCTGAGGGCTGACATTGATGCTTATGCGGAGGCTCTGGAGTCTGTCGGAGCTGGTGCTTTGGTGGATGAACTCGTAGTGCCCTTCCGCAGACGTCTTGACGCTTTCGGTTTCCATTCCGCCACACTCGATGTTAGACAAAATTCGGCCTTCCATGAAAAAGCACTCGGCCAGCTCCTCGCGGCTGCGGGAATGCTCAATGGCCGCTCTTTTGAAAGCTGGTCTCTCGCGGAGAAGCGCACGCTCTTGGAGAAAGAGCTGCAATCCCCGCGTCCTTTTTTGGCTGATGGCATGTCGGCTGGCGCTGAGGCTGATACGGTACTGGCCTGTTATCGGGTGCTGGCCCAGCACATCTCAAAGCATGGCACTGCGGGCCTCGGGGCGCTGATCGTATCCATGACTCGGAGCGTGGAGGATCTACTCGCGGTCTATCTCCTGGCTCGCGAGGCTGGATTAATGACCTGGAAGGATGGTGGGCTTTGCTGTCCGCTCCCTGTGACACCGCTTTTTGAAACCATGGGTGATCTGGAAGCGGGGCCGGGTATTGTGGACGAGTTCCTAAAACATCTAGTCACGCAGCGCAGCCTGAAACCAGAAAATCCCACCTTGCAGATGATGGTGGGCTATTCTGATTCTAACAAAGATTGCGGCATTCTCGCCAGTCAGTGGGCGCTTCATCGGGCACAGAGTGCCTTGTCTCAGACCGCGCGTTCGCATGGCGTGAAGGCTATCTTTTTCCACGGACGTGGCGGCACTGTGGGACGTGGCGCGGGGCCGACTCACTGGTTCATGGAAGCTCTGCCGCAGGGCTCCCTTGGTGGCTGCCTGCGCATGACCGAGCAGGGCGAAACGATTGCCCAAAAGTACGCTCATCTAGGCTCGGCGGTTTATAACACCGAGCTTCTCATGGCCTCAGCGGCGGCCGCCACGGCCCGTCATCGTCATGGACAGGCGGAGTCGCTGTCACTACACCCTATCCTTGATAAGCTGGCCGGCTGGAGCCGTGACGCTTATCGGGCGCTGTTGCAGGCTCCCGATTTCATGAAGTTTTATCGCGGTGCCACACCCATTGATGCCCTGGAACATGCCCGCATCGGCTCACGTCCGTCTCGGCGTACCGGGCAGGCAACACTGGACGACCTACGTGCCATTCCCTGGGTGTTCTCTTGGACTCAGGCGCGGTTTTACCTGCCGGGTTGGTTTGGTGCCGGCTCTGCTTTGGCTAAAATGCGTGCCGAAGATCCCGAGGGCTTCGCCGCCATCGCTGGAGGCATCACAAACTCCCCCTTCCTGCGTTATGTGCTGACCAATATCGAAAGTTCACTCGTCAGCGTGAACATCGAGCTGATGCAGCTTTACGCCGGGCTCGTGCCTGATGAAGCCGTCCGCGAGAGCTTCATGAGCGTCATTCTCGCAGAGTATGAGCGGACCAAAACCGTGCTTGAGGAGCTCTTTCACGGCAGCTTTGAAAAGCGCCGCCCACGGCTGGCCTACACACTCTCCATACGTGAGGAACCTCTGCGCGTGCTCCATGCCCAGCAGGTGAATCTACTTCGAAGCTGGCGGGCAAGGCTCCAGGCTGGGGAGGCCGAGGCGGCGGAAGGCATGTTACCAGACTTGCTCATCTCTGTGAATGCCCTCGCGTCGGGTTTGCGCACGACGGGTTAGTCTTTAAAAAGTTGAGGCTGGGTGGCTCCCGACCACCCAGCCCCTTGTGTTAGCATCAACCTCAACACTGACCTGCGTTTCCGCAGGGTTGATCGCAACAACCAATCACTCTCAAGACCAGTTCAGAGGGCTCCCACCCATCTTCGTGGTCATGATGTCTTAGTGCGCTGGGGCGGTTTCCTGTTGAAACATTTTCAAATTATTTTTTGCCCGCCTGCGCCGCCTTCTCCCATTGCTGGCGAAAATGGTCCATGCGCTCCTTGATCCGGCCTTCCAGCCCGTTACTGGTCGGGTCGTAATACTGGCGGCCACCTTCCAGACAGCGCTGCGGGACAAAGCCGCCGTCGAAATCATGCGGGTAAAGGTAGCCTGCGCCATTGCCCAGCGTCTTCGCGCCCTTGTAATGAGAGTCCCGTAGATGCATCGGCACCGGCAGCGTCCGGCCCTGCTTCACATCCTCCAGCGCCGCGTCGATTGCCAGGTAGGCGCGATTGCTCTTCGGCGCTGTGGCGATGTAGATCGTGGCATGGGAGAGGATGATACGGGCCTCCGGCATTCCGGTAAATTCCACCGCCTGCTGCGCCGCCATCGCCACACGTAGCGCATTGCTGTCCGCCAGCCCCACATCCTCGCTGGCGGCGATCACAATCCGCCGCGCGATGAAGCGGATGTCCTCACCGGCATAAAGCATCTTCGCCAGCCAATAGACGGCCGCGTCAGGGTCCGAGGCGCGCATGGATTTGATAAACGCGCTGATCGTATCGTAGTGCGCATCGCCATCACCATCATAGACCACGGTTTTCTGCTGCACACTTTCCTCAGCCGCCGCCAGGTCGATCACGATGCGGCCTTCATCATCCGGTTTTGATGATAAAACCGCCAGTTCCAGCGCATTCAGACATTTGCGTGCATCGCCATCGCTCACCGTTGCCAGATGATGCGTCGCCTCCTCCGTGATGCTGGCCTTCCAGTGTCCGAGACCGCGCTCCTCGTCCGCGATGGCTCGTTGCATCAGGGCTTGCAGCTCCGGGATGCCGAGAGGCTCCAGCGTGAAGACCTGGGATCTGCTAACCAGCGGGCTGTTCACGTAAAAGTAGGGATTGTGCGTCGTTGCGCCGATAAAGCGCAGCGTCCCGCGTTCCAGATGCGGTAGCAGCACATCCTGCTGGGCTTTGTTAAAGCGATGGATCTCATCCACAAACAGCACCGTGCTCTGGTGGTTCATTTGGCGCAGCTTCGTCGCCGCCTCCGCCTCCTTGCGAATGTCTGCGACACTGCTTTCCACCCCGCTCAGCGTCACAAAGCGGGCCTTCGTTTCCTGACTGATGATGTTCGCCAGTGTCGTTTTTCCCACACCTGGCGGGCCGTAGAGGATGATGGAGGAAAAGCGATCCGCTTGCACCGCCCGGCGTAGCAGCTTCCCCTCACCCAGGATGTGACTCTGGCCCGCATACTCCTCAAGAGAGCGCGGTCTCATGCGGGAAGCCAGCGGCGCATTGAGCAGTTCATCATCACTGGTCAAAATCGGGGCAGGGGAGGCAAAGAGGTCGTCACTCATCGGAGGCCCCCAGTGC
>Ga0214163_1000916_pt1 | contig 13288 bp, 17 predicted proteins | sample LakMenepilimnion_2_FD_153001 | JGI IMG/M metagenome (GOLD analysis project Ga0214163, IMG submission 153001) | Freshwater microbial communities from Lake Mendota, WI - Practice 15JUN2010 epilimnion v4 | ecosystem: Environmental > Aquatic > Freshwater > Lake > Epilimnion/Euphotic zone | place... | reverse complement strand
TTTGTACCATATCCACATGCAGCCGAAGATCACCAAACGGCAAATGCAAAAAAACTGTCTAACGCAAATGCAGCAGTTTTAATTGCAGATCATAAAACCCAATCCCTACTCGTGGATGCGGCGATTGAATTGATGAAAAACGAAGAGAAACAAAAAAAGATGAAAAACGAAATGCTGCGATTTGCAACAGCAGATGCAGATGAAAGAATAGCTGAAGCTATTTTGAAAAAAATAAAATGAGCGTAGAGAAAATACATATTGAATCATGGGTTAGGGAGCTAACCAAAAACGGAGGGGAAGGTCATGCCTTGTATTTTCTCGGTATCGGGGGTATTGGAATGAGTGCGCTTGCTCGATTCTTTAACAGCTTGGGTGTGAAAGTAAGTGGGTACGATAAAACAGAAACCGCATTAACCAAAGCATTGGAATCTGAAGGCATGCATATTCACTATACAGATGATATCAAATCATTTGATGTTGATTCTGCCTTTATCATTTACACGCCAGCTGTTCCAAAAGATTTGGGTGAATGGATCGAATTGGAAAAGTCTGGTGTACAATTGGTAAAAAGGAGTGAAGTGCTTGGTGCTATAATCAATGCCAATCAAAACATATGCATTGCAGGTACACATGGAAAAACCACAACAAGTACGATGGTTGCACATATTTTACAAGACAGCTGTTTTGGTTGCACGGCTTTTCTCGGTGGCATTTCCTCTAACGAAAATTCAAATTATTGGAGCAGCAATAAATTATGGTGTGTAGCGGAGGCGGATGAATACGACAGAAGCTTTTTGAAACTGGATCCTTATATAGCGGTTATAACGGCAATGGATCCTGACCATCTCGATATCTACGGAGACGAGAATCAATTTGCTGATGCATTTCTTGCATTCGGAAATAAGGTAAGAGCGAATGGGGTTCTTTTGGTGAACTACGGATTGACTGAATCTTTTTCTTTTTCGAATCCAGGTCTAAAAACCTACAGTTTAAAAGATAAACGCGCAAATAGCTATGTGAAAAACTGGGTGGTAAATGATGGCGTTTTTCATTTTGATGTAGTGGTAGAAGGAAAAGAACTGAATGGATTTAAGCTACCGATGGGAGGAAGTCACAATCTAGAAAATGCACTTGCTGCCATTACCGTAGCAACTATAGTAGGCATTGAAGAAAAGAGAATCAAAGATGCGGTAGCCAATTTCAAAGGAGTGAAAAGAAGATTTGAATATATTTTCAGCAATGCAGAAACGGTTATGATTGATGATTATGCGCATCACCCAAAGGAATTGAATGCACTGGTTCGAGGCGTTAGAGAAATGCATCCAACCAGAAAAATCACCATCGTATTTCAACCTCATCTGTTTAGCCGAACAAGAGACTTCGCAGACGGATTTGCATCGGCACTGAATGAAGCAGATGAAGTTTTGCTGCTTCCTATTTATCCTGCACGTGAGTTACCTATAGAAGGAGTGAAAAGCGAAATGCTGGCAGAAAAAATGGATACAGGAAAAGTGATTTGCTGTGAAAAAAATGAATTGGAAAATCTATTGAAGCAAAAAAAAGAAAAGGGTCAGCTGGAGTTGCTTGTTATGGCTGATGCGGCTAGGCGTGCTAGTGCAGAACGAATTACTGCGGTAATTCCATACTTTGGCTATGCGAGGCAGGATCGTAAGGATAAAAGTCGTGTGCCTATTACTGCTAGGCTTGTAATGGATTTGATTGCTACTGCTGGTATTGATAGGGTAGTAACTATGGATCTACATAGTCCACAAGTGGGTGGTTTTACTAATCTACCATTTGATCATCTTACATTTGAACCAGTATTGAGTGAATATATTAGTACCAAGTATCATTCATTGGCTTATAGGGATAGTGTTGTGTTGATGGCACCTGACGTTGGTGCGGTCAAACGTGTAGAAAAGTATGCGGATCTACTAAAGAGTGATTTTGGATTTATTAGTAAGAAGCGTGTAAGTGATACCAAGGTTGAACTACAAAATGTTGTAGGTAATGTAAAAGATAAACACGTAGTTATTATTGATGATCTTACAGAAAGTCTTGGTACAATGGTTCAGGCGGCTAATGAGTGTAAGAAACAAGGTGCTACAAAGGTAACTTGTGCTGTTACGCATGGTTGTTTGACTGATATGGGTATCAAACGATTAGCGGAGAATAATAGCATTGATGAATTTATTCATAGCAATACAACAAATACATGGGGTAATATTGGATTTAAACCAGCTAATGTTACAGAATTGGATGTAAGTATGTTGTTTGCTAAGGCTATTCGTAGTATCAACAAGAATGAAAGTGTAAGTGAGTTGTTTGTATGAAAACTTGGACTCAAATTATTCAACACGTTCAGAAACAAAAAATTGAACGTAAATGGCAAAAGTTGTATTGGGCAATTGACATGCATGATACTATCATTACGGGTACGTATAACCGATTTAATGATGGGGCAGTCATTTATCCATATGCCAAGGAAACTCTTGACTATCTATTCAATAGTCCAGATCATTATACCATTCTTTGGACCAGCAGTTATATGACATCAATTCAAGATGTGGTTCAACGTTTTGATTTGAATTTTAACGGAATTAACTGTAATCCTGAATGTCCTAATACAACGTTGTGTGACTTTCAAAGCAAGTTTTACTTCAATTTTGTACTTGATGATAAAGCAGGATTTGATGGCACCAAAGATTGGCGTGAGATTTACGAAGCATTAACGAACACCGATAAGGTTTACAGCACCAAACAAAAAAGAATTATGGAGGACAGTTTGTCATGAAATATATTGAGGCACCAAGTTACGAATGTTTGAATGTTCCGTATCCGTCTGTATTTTTTGCAGGCACTATTACGGGTGCTAAAGATTGGCAGAAAAATCTATTTGAACGAATTCGTTTGTGTAATGGAACCGTCTACAATCCAAGACGGGAACATTTCGACTTCAACGATCCAAACGAAAGTGCTGTTCAGATTGAATGGGAGTACATTCAACTGCATCAAGCAGACATCATTTCATTTTATTTCAGTCATGAAACGTTGGGTCCGATCACGTTGTTTGAGTTGGGTGCAGCTTTGGAACGAAACTTGATGAGTCCCAAGAAGCAAAAGATTCTCATTTACTGTGAACCCGAGTATCGTCGAAAGTTTGATGTTGAGTTTCAAACTCAAATGATCTTGAAGACGTACAATTCGATGGTTGTAGATGGACCCAAGGAAGATTTTGTGTTCTACTACGACGATTATGATGAATTTCTGAAGAATTTGATTGAATGTATCGTGAACCGATAGTACAGTATATACCATGAAAGTTGCAAAATATAATGATGCCAAGTGTTGGGTTGTAAGTGACCTACATCTTGGTCATAAGAAGGAGTTTATCTGGGGTAAGCGTGGATATTCGTCCGTCGAGGAACATGATAGTGCTGTTATTGCCAAAATCAACGAACTGGTTGGTCCGGATGATATTCTGTTTTCACTGGGTGATTTCTGTTTGAACACTGATGAAAAGCAGTTTGAAACGTATCTGGATCGAATTGTGTGTCAAAACATCAAATTGATTTGGGGTAATCATCCTAATCCGTTGTTCAAGATGTATCGAAACATGATTTGTGCTAGATACTGTCAGGATGATATTGAGGTTTATCCATATCGATATCGCAATGTGACTATTCTTGGCTATCATCATGAGTGCGTCATTCATGGACGATATGTGGTTCTGAATCATTTTCCTATTGCCATTTGGGAAAACATGAAGGAGGGAGCATATATGTTGTGTGGTCACAGTCATTACAGTTATCCAGCAACTCAAGTGGATAGTGCTGATGGATTGACATTGGATTGTGGATGGGATGGTCATGCCAAACCTCTGTTGTTTGATGAAATTGTTAGTATCATGAATCAGAAACAGATTAGGAAAGCAGATCATCACGTTAAGTAACAACATCCCCACATTATAAAAACATGTGGGGATTTTTTATGTCTTGATAAAGAAAAGTTGTTAGTATATATTACTGGTTATGCCTACATCACAATTATTAGACGACGAAAGTCACAAGTTTTTGACGGATCTTGGATTTGTTGCAAGACCTTTAATTGGTCATAGCATCAAAATCGCATATGATTATCCAGATGTAATATCGATTACTTTGAATAGGTCAATCAAAGTGACCTCATTAAAAAAGTTGCTTCAGATCATTGTGGAACAAACATATTCTGAGGGTCGTGAACAGGGAAAGAATGATGCAATCAATGCAATCATGAAAAACGTAACCAGAACAATTTTTGACATCAAATAAATTATGAATAATTCTAATTATGCAGCCAAAGAAATTCTGACTCTTCTTCTTAAGAAGGGATGGGTTTCAACTGAGTGTTTCAGTTCTGAACATGTTGAACGAGATATTAAAAATATTATTGATAATGCTGCAGTGTGTAATATTAATTTAGATCCAAAGGGATTTACATTTGACAGTGCTATTTCACAAACATATACCTTTAGTGCATGAATAAAGAACTTGAAGAATATTTGATTAAAAAATATCCAAAGATTCTAACTGTGTCAAATTATAACAAAGAACATTGTTATGGCATGTTTGGATTTGAGTGTAAAGATGGTTGGTTTTTGCATTTGGATAGAATGTTTGCCGCTATTCAATCAACGATTGATTTTAGTGAGACCAACTATGAAAATTTGACTCAGCATTACAACAAACTTCCTTGGTATAAGAAGTTGTGGTCAATATATAAGCGTTCACGATATCATTATTTACGTGACAATCAAACTCCTATTCCACAGGTTACTGCTGTACAAATAAAGGAGAAATTTGGAACTCTTCGATTTTATTATATTGGCGGTGATGAAAGAATCACTTCGATTGTTGATTTTTATGAATCGTATACCCAATATATATGTGAGGAATGTGGAAGCACAGTTGATGTTGGTTCGACTAGTGGATGGATTCGTAATGTATGTCAAAAACATGCAAAGGGTTCTAAACGAAATATTCACAATAAAGAAGCAACAAGTTTGTTCAATAAAATAGTTCATAAAATATGATTACAATGGGGTTTTCAATCGGTCATGATAAAGGTGCTGTGTTGATTGTTGATGGACAAGTCAAAATTGGTATTTCACAGGAAAGACTATCAAGAATCAAACATGATGGTGCGTGGAAAGATGCTCATACACCTGATTACGATGTTCCATTTGCGTCCATTTACTACTGTTTGGACGCTTATGGATTGAGGTTTGATCAAGTTGATTTGTACGTCTATAACTTCACAGAAGACTACAAGAACGCTTCTGATCATGTTGAACAACACTTTGTAAACGAAACAAAGTTGTCACTTGATAAGTTGGTGTACATTCCACATCATTTGGCACATGCGTTTTCATCTTTTTATTCTTCGGGATTTGATGATGCAGCAGTTGTTGTTGTTGATGCAATGGGAAGTGTGTTCAACAACAAAACTGCTGATTGGTACAATAATGATTATCCGTTTAGACGAGGTGAGTTTGCCGAAGGACATTCCATTTATCATTTCAAACGTGATCAAAAGTACAAAGAAGTATACAAGAAGTGGGTTTCATATCCCATGCATCATCCAGACCATCCTAACAATGGTGACGGACATAGTTTGGGATATTTTTATGGAACTGGAACACGTCAATTGGTGTACAACGCTGAAACCAATACATGGGCAGCTGGAAAACTGATGGGATTGGCATCATACGCTGATACTGAATGGTTGGAGAAACAACCGGATTTGATTGATATCAATCCCGCAACCAAATCGTTTAAGGTATTTGGTTGGCCACATTTTTATCATTCTCATGTGAACCATGAATCTGGATTTCAGGAACGTGCAAATATTGCTGGACTTTATCAAAGATCACTTGAAAGGGGTATAACGATTTTGGCTGAACATGCCAAACGTGAAACAAACAGTGATAACTTGTGTGTTGCTGGTGGATGTTTCTTGAATTGTAACACCAATGAACAGTTGATCAAATCGGGATTATATAAGGATTACTTCTTTTTACCGCCAGCTGATGATAGTGGTATTCCGTTGGGATGTGCGTGGTATGGACATGTTGTCTTGGGATACGAAGAAACTACATCTCAGATGAAACATGCGTACTTTGGTAAACAATATAGTGAAACTGATATCGCATATGGTGTTTACAAGTATATGGATGTAATTAACGACCACAATTTTGTGGTTAAACGTTATGATTCTGAAGATGAACAAATTGAAGCGATTGCCAAGATGTTGGCAGAAAATAAGGTGATTGGATATTTCAGTGGAGGATCAGAAATCGGACCACGTGCTTTGGGACACAGAAGTATTTTAGCTTCACCGTGTGCACCGTGGATGAAAGAATATGTGAATGCTGAGATCAAGAAACGTGAATGGTATAGACCATTTGCACCGTCTGTTCTTGAAGAGTATGCGTCTGAGATCTTTACGTTGAGTGTTTATTCACCGTTTATGTTGGTGACCAGTCAAGTGAATCCAAATTGGGCGTCAAAGATTCCTGCTGTGGTTCATATTGATAATACTTCACGGTTTCAATCAGTTTCAAAAAATGTTAATTTGAAGTATCACAAGTTGATATCTAAGTTTCATGAATTTACAGGTGTACCATTGGTAATGAACACCAGTTTCAATGGCAATGATGAACCTATCGTTGAATCGCCATATGATGCAATGCGTTGTTTTGTGAGAAACAAGATGAATGCTTTGTGTATTGAAAACTTCGTAATTACACATTTAAAAAAATAGTAGAATCACATACAAACAATAGTTATAATCAAATATGAGAACAAATGTTATTATCACAGACGATTTTTATACGAATCCTCTTGAAGTTCGGCAATTTGCATTGGGTCAAGAATTTAAGGTACGTGGAAATTATCCGGGAGCAAGAACTGAACCGATGGTCAATGATTCTATTCGTGACACCATTCAGGCTCTTGTTTTGAACGCAGGTGGTCGTATCACATCGTTTCCGAATGATGGTTACAATGGATCTTTTCAAATCACCTATGCATGGGAAAAGTCGTGGATTCATGCTGATTCATTCAATACATGGGCGGGAATATGTTATTTGACTCCAAATGCACCGTTGACTGGAGGTACAGCTACGTATCGTCATAAACCAACAGGTGCGTACTTTTCAACAGAACTCAATGATGAACAGGCAAAAGACGCTGATGCTGATGGAAGTGATGTAACCAAGTGGGAAACCGTTGATACCTTTGGCAATGTATTCAATCGGTTGGTATTGTATCGTGGAAAGGCATATCACATGAGTCGTGATTATTTTGGTCGAACGCTTGAAAATTGTAGGTTGTTTCAAGTGTTTTTCTTTGATACTGAATATTGATCTATGCCTTTAAAAATAGTAAAGGTTGTTATATACGGTCTTTCTGAAACTATTGATTTATCTACAAACGCACCAAGTTATCAACCAGAATATTCTGGGATTGAAACAACAACGTTTAAAGATGATTCTAACTTCACTGAGATCTACAATAATTGGGAACCCGATATCGTTGTAGTTATTGGGAACCTTAATCACTTTCCTATTGTATCACGGTGGCAAGAACATCTTAAATCTAAACTCTATTTGTTGTCTAAACAAGAGTGGGAGTGTAATGGATCAAACTATTATGTAGAAGAGTTCTTTAATCGATACATCAAAAATAGTATAACCAATTATAATTCTCTCAACAAGATTTCGGTATATACCGCGTCGTGTAACACAAAAGATAGAATCAGAGTTGCATACGAATCATTAATAAATCAAACCCACCAAAACTGGGAATGGTCAATTTATGATGATTCTACCGATGAAACGACATGGGAAATTGTCAAAGAGTTGGCAAAAACTGATGGTCGTATCAACATTAACAAAAACGCAAATCAGTCTGGATATTCCAGAATAGGATTCAACAAGTTTAGTGCAGCAACGCATTGTTCATCAAACTATCTTGTTGAATTGGACCATGATGACGCTTTTACACCTACAGCGTTAGAAAAAATACTATTTACTCACAAAAAATTCCCAGAGTGTGGTTTTGTTTATGCTGATTGGGTTGAAATGCATTTTGAGTCCAAACAAGAAATAGATTATGGTGATCCATACGCATGGGGATATGGATCATATTACACTGTAAAACATCCATTTCATGATAGAGACATGAAAGTGGCATGCGCACCAAGTGTAAATCCGTTGAGTATAAGGCGTTTGTGGAGTTTGTTTAACCATCCAAAGTCATGGAAGAAAGACTTTTACATTAAAATTGGTGGACATAATCGATATCTTAATAGTGCCGATGACTATGAACTGATGTTACGAACGTTTTTGAACACGCGAATGGTTCATCTACATCACTTTTGTTCGATTCAGTATTTTTACGATCATAACACCAAAGTTAGTAATGGAGGATTGGGATGGGAGTATCATGGTGACATTATGCGTCATGTACGATACATTCAAAACCATTATACGGGCAAAATTAAAGCCAGATTTGAAGAGTTGGGAAAAGTAGACTGGGGATACAATCCAAAAAACCCAGATTCAGTGAAAGATTTTTATCTCGGACAAAATTATGCACGATCCGGGGAAGAAGAACAACGTGCAAACATAGATTTTACACCTTAATATGAAGAACAAAACTGTAAAAATTGTATTGAACGCAATGGTCAAGAATGAAGCAGCCGTCATTGAACGAATGCTTGAATCTGCCTACAAATATATTGATTACTGGGTTATTCAAGACAACGGTTCTACCGATGGAACACAGGATATCATCAAGAACTTCTTTGAAAGCAAGAATATTCCGGGTATTTTGTATTACGAGCCATGGCAATACCCCGGTTATAATCGTAACCATACTCTTCAACATTGTTTGCAATCTAATCATGGATGTGATTATATTTTACGTATGGACGCTGACGAAATCTTAGAAGTTGATGAAGATTTTGATTGGGACACTATCAAAAGTCATGATGCTTGGAATATGGTTGCTCGTAGTGGCAATTATGACTATTATCGTATGTGGTTGTGGAAGACAGGATTGCCATGGTACTTCGCTGATGATAAACGACATGAAACTATTCACATGAAAGACAACCAAACATACAGCGTTGGAATGCTTTCACACAAGTTTCGCCATGTGTTGTTGCCCGGTGGTGTAACGTGGGAAAATCCATTCAAGTTTTTCATCGACGCACTTGAATTGGAAAATCAGGTTGTTACCAAACAAAACTGTAAAGATCTTTACCATCTGTTTTATGTGGGTAAATCGTATAACGATACCGTTAACGGTGAAATCTTTCCGTTTAAATTGGATCACGCTAAAGAAGTTGTACGCCGTGCTACATTCTACTTTGAACAGTACATCAAACAACATATTCCAGAGTATCCAAATGTCAATCTATTCAAAATTCCCGCAAAAGCAGAGTACGTTTACTACGGACTTTATTTGATTGGTTGTATGAATGAAAATGTTGGTCATATTGATGTAGCATTGGATTATTGGAAGAGAGCTTTTAATTTTGATCCAATTCGTAACGAAGCAATAATGGCTCTGTGCAGACATTATCTCAATAGAGTTGATGATGTTCCTAATTTGTATTTGTATTCTAGTATCGCAATACGAAATAAATATCCGTTTCCTGATAAACGAGTGGTATGGGTTGAAAAAGACGCATACGTAGACACTGGATGGCAGGCACTCGACTATTATGTAGTGTCTTCCTATCACATGGGATTCTTCGAAGATTCAAGAGATGCCGCCCGTTTGTTATTGTCGGACAATTATAAACATCTGGTTCCTACTGAACATCGTGGTCGAATTGAGAACAACTTGTATCATGCCAATTTAAAACTTCAGTAAGTGGTTGACAAAGGCCCGTTCATGGTGTATATTTCACCCATGTTAACGTTGAACTCAAAGAAAAAGAAGGTTGTCATTGTGGCTGACCCCCACAATGACATTCAAAAACTTGATAACATCATCAAACGAGAGGATGCGGATATCAACATCTGTCTTGGTGATTGGTATGATAGCTTTGTATATGATAGCCCTTTGGATTACGAAGCAACTACCAAATATCTGAGAGACACATTTCTACCAGATCCGAGAAACTACACTCTATTTGGTAACCACGATATTCATTATCTATATTACAACGAAAGTGCAATGTGCAGTGGTTACGAAGAATGGAAATATCGAACCATTGACGATGCGTTGGGTAAAGACCGTGGATCTGTTCGTAACAAGTTTCATTGGTTTATTGTGTTGGACGATATTCTACTGACTCATGCTGGGTTAGATAACAGACTATTGCCACCACATCTCAAAACCAATACAGATATATTCAATTACCTTGATAGTCAGACACAACAAGTTTCTTCCAAGTTGATTTCAAACGATGTTCATTGGTTTTACCAAGTTGGCCACAGTCGTGGAGGACGATTTAAAGCTGGAGGAATCGTTTGGTGTGACTTTGATTATGAATTCAGTCCTATTGATGACTTGAGACAAATTGTGGGTCATACCAGTCAATGGGAAACCGGACGAGCAAAACAGCATATCACCGAAGGTGTGATGAACATTGCAGACGCAAACAACATTTGTATTGATTGTCATTTGAATCAGTATCTTGTGTTGACTAATGGAAAGTTGGAATTGAAAAACTACACGGATCTATAAAACTATGAAAATATTTTTGGCAATGTTGTTTAACTTGGGTTTATCGTTGGGATTGAGTGTGTTGTTTTACACACAATTCAAACTTGATGTGTCACCTACAATTATTTCTATCATGTTGATCGTGGCTTATCTTTTGTTGCCACAGAAGTTCCACGATTGGATTGCTGAAAAATGAATATTAGACCATCACAATGTTTTGAATGTGAGACAGGTACATACAAAGATGTAACTGTCAATTATTTCTCACAATTAAGTGGGGGAAGAAGTCTCGTAACCAAAGATGTAACAATTCAACGTTGTGACACTTGTGGTGGTGAAATTTTAGATTCTAAAGCGTCTAAGATAATTGAATCAAATATTGAACGTAATTTTCCAGGCTATTATGAACGTACACGTTCCAGAAGAAATTAAGTCTAAATATGCTCACATGGAGTTTCGTGGCAAACAACGACAACTCCATGATCGAACAATCATTGAAGCGTATAATCCTGCCACTGAACAACATTTCTTTTACAGCTTCGATGAGGATTTTTTCTGGTTCAAAGACCAAATTCCTGATTGGAAACTTCAAAAAATCTCTTGACTGTTCACGGATGTATGGTAAAGTTCAATCATGACTGAACAAACCTACATGAACCTAAAAGATGCAGTAAAGCGTCCTGTACTCAGTGAGAAGACTGTTAATCGTGCCAACAAGACATTTGTTAGGATGGTTGATAACTACCAGAAATGGAATGAGTCTATCACTGCTGATGAGCCACGTGAGACATATGAAGATGACATTTTTAATTGTCTCTTTGAATATGACTTGGATGGTTATAATTTGGCAGAATATCTAAAATCTAAGGTTAATCTTGCCTTTTGTGATGCTGAACTTGTAGATATTTTGGATGATATGATCTATGTCAAGAAGTCTTTAGAAGATGAAATGTTGAAACAATGGGTTAAGGAAAACTTTTTGACCATATCAGATGATGTGGTTGGTAAGAAAGTTAATGTTAAACAGGGTTCTCGTAAGTATGAGAACCTCTACATTACTGGAATTAGACCAGACACTTATCAAGTGACGATTAGTGATAATATTAATGCAAAGGGTGGTCGTATCGTTGGATTTGAAAATGTAACTTTTGTTGACTAATATGAATGTAGACCAATTAATTAAACGACTACAAATGTACCCACCAGATTTACGGGTAGTTGTGCGTGGTTATGAAGGTGGATACAACGACGTTGATCAGTTTGAGACCATGAAGATTGTGATTGACTTTAATGAAGAATGGTATTATGGTAAACATGAAGATGTTGAGTCCCTTTACGGCAAAAACTCTGAACTGTTAAAGACCAACGCTGTTGACGCACTACGAATTGGATAATTTATGAGTTACTATACACTTACACAAAAGCAATATCCTTCTATTGAAGGAGATGAATCGGTTAATCTGTCTCAACTAGAGACATTCTATAAAAAGAATGTGTCGGATGAAAAAGATGATCATCCTTATTACATCGTTTTAGTTGGCAGTTCATCGACACTGAAATTTGCTGATCCAGCTGAACGTGATCGAGCAATGGAAGATCTAATTGAAGAAACAAAAAATATGAATAACACTGTAACGTCTGATATCAAAAACTTCATCAAGGAACACCGCCAAATCGTTTATTGGGTGGTACTTGCACTAATTGTTGACCATTTATTTTTGAACGGCCAACTTCGGTCCAAGATCAAGAACATCATTCAAGGTCTACTCAATAAGGCTGAAGCAAGCATCACTGGTAAGCCAGTTGAGACAATCGAAGTAACCACTAACCAGAACTAAAATGACCAAAGCAACCCTTGCATTTCTGTTGGGAATCTTCCTCGGAATGAATGGGCGTTGGCTTACTCACGCCTTCTATTTGATCATTATTGCGTGGCTGTTGCTCTGGCATTTTGCTTCGTGTAAATAATCATATTATGGAACAATTATTGGTTCACGTTTCTGGTTCTAAATTTTTATGAATTTGAGTTGACTTTCTGCAAAGTCATGGTAAATTAGACGTATGAAGATTGACATAGAAAAGGTTGACCTCACCCAATTCATGGTGCATGAACACTTTCTCAACGGAGAAATCGTTCATTTGATTCAACCGCAACATATCGGCACGAAATGGCGACAAGACAACAAGCACATGCGTAGTGTGGTTGTGAATTATGCTGGTGAAGTTATCAGTGCAGGCTTTCCAAAGTTTACCAACTGGGGCGAGAATCCTGAACACTTTCCAGTTCCCAATTCGTTGAATCATTGTACCGTGGTTGAAAAGCTTGATGGTTCATTGTTGATTGTTAGCAAGCATAACGGCAAATACATTCTACGTACCCGTGGAACTGTTGATGCTTCTACTATGGCTAATGGTCATGAGTTGGAAGTTTTCAAGGATACTATTCTCAAGACCCTTGATGTTTGTTTGCCCGTCGATATAAACGGTAGTTGGCACTATTCTATTTTGTTTGAGTGGGTTAGTCCTATCAACAAGATTGTGTTGAACTATGGTGATGAACCAGACTG
>Ga0214163_1000914_pt1 | contig 13297 bp, 10 predicted proteins | sample LakMenepilimnion_2_FD_153001 | JGI IMG/M metagenome (GOLD analysis project Ga0214163, IMG submission 153001) | Freshwater microbial communities from Lake Mendota, WI - Practice 15JUN2010 epilimnion v4 | ecosystem: Environmental > Aquatic > Freshwater > Lake > Epilimnion/Euphotic zone | place... | reverse complement strand
GTCTGAGCGCGGTACTGCATGGTGCGCAGTCCCATGCCGTTTGAAGCTTTGACGGACTTGTGATTGATGCCGGTGCCGTCATCCTCAATGATCAAAGTTAGCAGGCTGTTTTGCAGGGTGATTTTGATCCAAATTTGCCTAGCTTTGCCATGCCGAACGGCATTTGATACGGCTTCCTGGGCGATACGATAAAGATGCATGGATGCCTCTGGTGAGTCGATGTGAACTTCGGCATCTTCCTCCAAGGTAATGTCCACATTGGTGAGTTTTTGGGTCGTTTGTCCGAGATCACGGAGAGCAGCACTGAGCCCGTCGCGGTCCACATGCACGGGGAAAATGCCGCGAGCTAGATCCCGAGCTTCCATCACTGTCTGGCGCAGGGATTCTTCGATGGCGACCGCGTCCTGGGCGCTTTCACTGCCCTTCTGTTGTAAGTCTTCCGCCAGTGCCCTTGCTGCGCAGCCGATGGCCGCGAGTTGCTGACACAGGCCATCGTGGAGATCCTGCCCGATTCTCTGCTGTTCGTATTCACTGACGCTGACGATGTCTTTTTCTAACTGACGCCTTTCTTCGAGTGCGGTGATGCGTGCGGCATCGGCTTCCTGCTGGCGTCTGACGGCTGAGACGGCATACACGACGATGCTGAAGTAAAAGAGTCGGCTGATCATCGCCCAGGTGTAGCCTAACTGTGTTTCGTAAGGGCTGGTCCATTGATTGGCGATCCACCAAATGACACCGCATGATGCAGCGATAAAGGCACCTGCTGAAGTGCCGATCCACCACACAGCCAGCAAGATGGGCAGAGCATAAAAAATGAACAAGCTAAGCTCCCAGCCCGTCGCGTGGTCAAACCAGCCGATGAAGGCGGCTAATGCCAGCAATCCCGTCATGATGAGGACGGGCGGGCCTTTGCGGAACTTCGCCGTCAGCTTTTTTGAGGCTGCTTGGTTTGTGTTTGCCCAGTCTTCGATTTTTGAGCTTGCTGAGATCATGGTGGCAGGTGGCTGTTCATTTTTCTCAAGGCTAGAAACTCAGCGTAGTCGTGAATGTAATCCTCCTTTTCATAAGTGTGAGAGGCCAGCACAAGCAAGATCGAATTTGCTTTTGGGTAGTGCTCGCTGGCCCAGACCATGGGTGGCACCAAAACGCCGATCTCGGGTGAGGTGAGCGATATTTCATCCTGATGAATGCCATCACTGAGATGTACGCGACACTCGCCATGTGGGCAGATCAGAAGCTGTGAGCAGCTTTTGTGCGCGTGGTTTCCCCGCGTCTGTCCTGGCGGGATGCCATGAATCATGAAGCAGCGCTTTGGCGAAAAGGGCAGCGTGCCGGGTGCTTCTGCGACAGTCAGCAGGCCGCGCAGATCGTCTGCGATGCTTGGCATTTGATAGAGCTTTACACCGCTAACTCGGCAGGCTTGGAGATGGGTGTGATTTGGTTTCATGCGGGTTGGTGGGTTGGGCCGCCGAGGTCTTTGGTGAGGTTTGGGGCTTGTGTGATGAGCGTGCGAACGTGTGTTTGAGGCCGACCTGAGACGGTCAAAAAAGTGCGGCCCACATACTCGCCAATAATTCCCAGCATGAGGAGCTGGGTGCCTGAGAAAACGGCCAGGGCGCTCATGAGAGATCCCCAGCCAGGCTGCTTCAGGCCATACATGAACATTTCGTAAATAACGCTCACCAGGGTGCCACCGCCGAGCAGGCAGAGCGTTATGCCCAGGAGTGAGGCAAAACGCAGCGGCATGATGCTGAAATCAAACATGAGGCTCATGCCGAGGCGGATGAGTTTTCGCGCGGTGTAGCTGCTTTGCCCGTGCCGCCTCTCTTCGTGACGAACCGTCAGTGTGCCGATGCGTCTCGTGGCTCCGAGGATGAGGCCGTCGATGTGAGGGAATGGGCTGCGTGAAGTGATGATGCGCTCAGCCAGCTCCCGGCGGATCGCTCGGAAGCTGGAGAGGTAGAGATGCTGTGGTTTGCCGAGTAGCGCTGTGGCCGCCTTGTTGATGAGCCAGCTTCCCAGATTGCGGATGGCTGAATGTTTCTTTTGATCATACTGCGCGTAGATCACCTCGGCACTGCTTTGCTCCAGGTGCTGCAATAAGCGCACGGCTTCTTCGGGCGGGTTTTGCAGGTCGTCGTCGAGGTTTACCATCAGCCGCCCGCTTGCCTGCCGATACCCTTCCAGCACACTGGCGTGCTCCCCGTAGTTGCGCGCCAGTTCCACTAGCACGATCGGGCAGGGGAAGTCATAGGTGAGTATCTGAGCTTTTTGAAAGCTGCCATCGGTGCTGCCATCATCCACCAGCACGAGCTCCCAGGGTTTGCTTAATTTTAAACTTCTCATGCTATCAAGCAAAGCTGTGATCCCATCGCCAGTCTGGTAGAGCGGGATGATGAAGCTGTAGGCTATGGCATCAGGAGTGGGTGGCATTTTCAGAGGTTGTGGGTCCTTGGATTTTTTCTCGCGATAACAAAAAGTGAGGAACCGATCTTGGAGCGGTAATGGCGGCACAGTTTTGCGTCGGCCCTGGCGATGTAGGTCAGAGCTTTGTTGAGGTAGGCAGGTGGCATCGAGAGATCTGATTTGGCCGATGTCTGGCAATGACGGCTCCAGCTTCTCCAGCAGAGCAGGATTGGGAAAAGCCAGGCATTCCAGTGATAAGACATGGTGAGGCTCATGTTATGAGCGGCCAGCATTTCAGCCACATGACAAGAATTGTAGCGTCTTGCACCACAGACGGCGGCATCATGAGAGCCCCTCAGACATTCATGGGCAGGCAGATTTAGGATCAGCAGGCCGTCAGGATTTAAAACGCGCACCATTTCCGCCATGGCCCGCGCTTCATCCACCTGCCTGTGATAGAGGACATCGAGACTGAGGATGATCTCAAAGCTATCATCCGCGAATGGTATTTCGTGGATGGAGCCAAGCTGCACTTGGGTTAAACCTCGTTGCTGACAGAGGCTGATGGCCTGTGCGGAGAGATCCAATCCTGTTGTTTGATGCGTGGTGAGTTTTGCCAACATGCCGCCAGTGCCACAGCCTGCGTCCAGGATTTTTGAAGGTTTCGCATTCGTGTATTCCTGAACGGCATCCAGCACCTGTTGATGCAGCGTGGCATACCACCAATGCTGATCTTCCACGGACTGCATGAGGCTGTATTCTTCCAGATTCATGAGCTAAAAGTCATTCAGGGCTGAGCAAACATGATCGATGGAAAGTTCATCAAGATAAGGGTGCAGCGGCAGGGCGAGGACCTCAGCTGCCGCGCGTTCAGCCTCGGCGAATTCTCCGCTCTGCTGCCAAGCTTTTTGTTGATGCAGGGCTGATGGGTAAAGGATGGTTGTCGGTATGCCTCTACTCTGAAGGTGCGCCGTCAGTTCTTCTCGCTGGGCGCAGCGGACGACGTATTGATGATAGGCGTGGATGCCTCCTGAGGTCGTTATCTGGGCTTGGATGCGTGGGTTGTTAGCCACGGCTGCATCATATTTGCCAGCCCATTTTTGCCGTTGGGTGACCTGCCATTTCAGCGTGCGTAGTTTGACTCTCAGGATGCCAGCCTGAAGCTCATCCATCCGACTGTTAATGCCGGGTGAATCGCTTTCGTATCTGGTTTTCCATCCATACTGCCTCCGCTGTCTTGCTAGGTCTGCCAGAGCTGCATCTGCCGTGGCGATGGCTCCAGCGTCACCGATAGCTCCAAGATTTTTCGTTGGGTAAAAACTGAATGCTGACATCCTGCCCATGGTGCCAAGCGCACGGCCCTGCCAGCTGCCGCCATGGGCCTGAGCTGCATCTTCCAGTAGATGAATTCCATGATCGCGAGTCACTTTTTCGAGCTCGCTCCAATTGGCCGGATTCCCGTAAAGATGCACCACCAGAGCTGCTTTGATGCTCTTGCCCTCGGGGGATTCAAGCAGCCGACGTAGCGCCCGTGGGCACAGTATCAGACTCTCTGGATCGACATCAGCCAGAACGACTTTTGCACCGGCGCGCACGACTCCAGAAGCCACCGCCGACGGCGCGAAGTCGGGTATGACGACCGCCTTTCCCTGAAGATCGAGACAACGTAAAATGAGCTCGATCGAGTCCGTGCCGCTACCTGTGGCAATCACTTGGGTGGTCTCGAGAAATTGACTGAACTCATCTTCAAAAGCACTGACTTCAGGCCCCAGAATGTATTGTCCAGCGCTCAGCACTCGGTGCATGGCTGCTGAGATCTCGACGTCATGTTGAAGCCAGTCTGCCTTTGGGAAAGGCGCGAAGAGGGACGGCGGTGGGGGAGTCATACAGACTCTTCGCCTCGAAGGCATTCGAATGCCGCATGACACCTTTTGTAGAGCTTGCCATGACACCCGGGGCTCAGGCAAGATCCGTGAAATAGAGACTGATTGTGCCAGCTTTCCTCTCGACAGGTTTTCGAATTCTAGGCTAAAACACCATGTTGCATGAAAAAGATCCCTTATTCAAATCGCCGTCAATTCCTCGTCAAGTCAGCCGCCGCCATCGGCTTCCCCGCCATCGTCCCGGCTTCTGTTTTCGGGCAGAATGCTCCATCGAACAAGATCACCATGGCCGTGCTTGGCTGGGGCATGATGGGGCCAGGCAACACTAACAAGTTCCTCCAGGAAGCTGACTGCCAGATCGTCGCCGCCTGTGACATCGACAAACGCAACCTCGAAAAGGCGCTCGTTACCATTAACGGCTCCTACAAAAACAACGACTGCAAAGGCTACCATGACTACCGCGAGGTCATGGCCCGCAAGGACATTGACACCGTCATGCTGGCCCTGCCGGACAATTGGCATGCGCTGACATCCATCGAAGCCGCGAAAAACGGCAAAGACATCTACGGTGAAAAACCTCTCGCCCGCACCATCGCCGAGCAGCAGGCCATCGTGCGTGCCGTGCAGAAAAATAGCCGCATCTGGCAGACCGGCTCCTGGCAGCGCAGTGAGGACAACTTCCGCATCGGTGCTGAAATCGTCCGCAACGGCCTCATCGGCAAGCTGACACGAGTCGAGGTCGGTTTGCCCGCCGGGCACAATGACTTCGCCAAAACCGGCGATAAACGTAGTGTCACTCCCCCCCCCGCAGAACTGGATTATGAAATGTGGATCGGCCCTGCGGCCATGCAGGACTACATCGAGTGTCGCGTGCACAAAAATTGGCGCTGGGACTACAACATCGGCGGCGGTCAGCTCCTCGACTGGATCGGCCACCACTGCGACATCGCCCATTGGGGTATGGATATGGACAGCTCCGGCCCGAGCGAGGTGAAGCCCGTCCAGTTCGACATGCCACCGCGCAGCGACATCTGGAACACCGCCACGAAGTATCGTGCCGAGGCCACCTACGCCGGAGACATCACCATGGTCATCGCAGGAGGTCATAGTGACATCGCCATGGGCACCAAATGGATCGGCACAGAGGGCTGGATCTATGTGAACCGCAACGGAGCCTTTGATTCCTCCAACCCAGCCCTGAAGCAGATCATCAAAAAGCGCGAAGGCGATAAAGTCGTGGAAGCAGCCAAGGCTCCGAAGCTGGGCGATGACGTGATCAAAACACGTCTCTACGCCACAATTGGGCATCACCGGAACTTCCTCGACTGCGTGAAGAGCCGCCAGCCTACCGTGACTCCGGTGGAAACCGCTCACCGCAGTGCCACTCCAGGTCATTTGGCGCTGATTTCCTTCCTCGTGAACCGCCCCATCAAATGGGACGCCGCCAAGGAAGAGATCATCGGTGATGCCGAAGCCTCCAAACTGCTCACCCGCGAGTATCGCGGCTCCTGGAAGCTGGAAGCCTAGTGTTCCTTGGGCGCAGGCGTGAGTCTTCGCTTGCGCCTGTGATTAAAAGTCCCAACTTGGCCCCCCTCGTTTCATTTATGTCTCAAAAGAAAACTGCTGTTGTCACCGGTGCCGCCGGATTCCTAGGATCACACCTCACGGATCGCCTTCTTGCTGAAGGATATAAAGTCATTGGCATCGATAGCCTGCTGACTGGAAATGTCCGCAATATCGAGCACCTCGCTGGTAATCCAGATTTTCAATTCATCAAACATGATGTGACGAACTACATCTACCTGCCCGGTGAAGTGCATTTGGTTTTCCATTTTGCCTCACCCGCAAGTCCTATCGACTATCTCAAGCTGCCAATTCAAACACTTAAAGTGGGTTCTCTGGGAACACATAATACACTGGGCTTGGCCAAAGCCAAAGGGGCAACTTATCTGATCGCCTCAACCAGTGAGACTTACGGTGACCCCTTGGAGCATCCTCAGAAGGAGACCTACTGGGGGAATGTTAATCCGATTGGTCCTCGCGGAGTGTATGATGAAGCTAAGCGTTTCGCTGAAGCCATGGTCATGGGTTATCACCGTGCGCATGGCATGGACACCAAGATTGTCCGTATCTTTAATACCTACGGGCCGAGAATGCGCCTTGAGGATGGTCGTGTGGTTCCCGCCTTCATCGGGCAGGCCCTTCAGGGTAAACCGATTACCGTTTTTGGTGATGGAGCCCAGACTCGTAGCTTCTGCTATGTCTCAGATCTCATTGATGGCATCTTTAAGCTCTCGCAGAGTAATTATCACGAGCCTGTGAATATTGGAAATCCGCGTGAAATGACGGTGTTGGAATTTGCCAAACAAATCCTGAAATTCACAGGCAGCGATCAACCTATTATTCATCAAGAATTGCCACAGGATGACCCCAAGGTGCGTCAACCGGACATCACGCTTGCTCGCAAGTTGCTTGGCTGGGAGCCTAAAGTGCAGTTTGAAGAAGGAATTGTGAAGACGATTGATTATTTTCGCGACTTTCTTGCAATCAAGTCTTGATGAGTCGCATGGTTTGAGAATAAAAGAGATTAATTCAAAAGGACCTCAATTCCGCTAACCATCGCGCCTGACCCTCTGAACCAACCCCCCGATATGAAATCCTCCATTCTAGCACTTTCGTTCGTTGCACTGACGATCTCCGCGCTTCAAGGCCAGACCACAGGTCCTGCCGTCAAAGTGGACATCAAGGCTCCTAAGTTTGAAGCGACTCAGACTCCCCAGTTTCAGGCAGGCAATGTGCCTGACAAAAACTGGCGTCCAAAAAACTGGCTTCAGATCGATATGGAATTCGACATCAAGCTGCCATCGGCAGCAGGTGGTCGAAACGGCAGCCTTGCCAGCATGACCGTTAATTACTACCTCGCCATGAATGCGACGACAAAAGATGGTAAACGTCAGGTCATGAAGGGTAGCTTTGATTACGTGGACATCCCTGCGGCTGAAAAATGCCACGCATTGGCATTCGTCTCGCCAGCAACCCTCCGCCGTATTCTCGAGAAAGATGCCTTTGTTCCGAGTGACATCTCAGGCTGGGGTGTTGAAGTGATTGTCGAAGGTCAGCGTGTGGCTGGCGACGGTAGCATCAAAGGCCCATGGTGGGAGAAGACTGACACTCTGGCGATCAATGACAACACGATGCTGCCCAAGAAGGACACACCATTCGCTATTCTTTGGGGCGATTACGACGTCGGCGTGAAGAATAAGTAAGACTCAGAAGCCTCCGCCAAGCGGAGGTCACAAATTTAACCTTTGATAAACGAGCATGGCAGACAGTAAAACCATCGCAGTCCTGAACCTGGGTTCCCAGCGTGTCAGTGGTGCCATTTTTTCTAAGTCCGGGGGTGACCTTGTTCTTAAAAAATATGAATTCGTGGACATGAGTGGCGACCCCACCGTTGATGCCACACGCCTCCCTCAACTTAAGGTTGCGATTGACGAAGTAACAGATCGACTGAAAATCAAAAAGTCTTCAATTTGGTATGCTGTTGCTGGACACTCCGTATTCACTCGCTTTGTGAAATTGCCTCCGGTTCAGCCAGATCGTGTCGCGCAGATCGTCGAATTTGAGGCCAGACAAAATGTGCCATTTCCGATCAACGAAGTTGTCTGGGACTACGAGTTTGTTTCCGAAGGCACGGGTGAGACAGAAGTGGTTTTAGTTGCTATGAAATCGGACGCTCTCTCCGAGATCAATGATCAGGTGCTGGCATCCGGTTTGAACACTTCTGGTGTGGATTTGGCCCCAATGGCCTTGTTCAATGCCTTCAAATACAGTTATCCTGATGTCGATGAACCTAGCGTGATCATTGATGTGGGGGCGCGCTCTACAAATATGGTCTTCGTCGAAGACGGCAGAATGTTCACTCGTAATTTCTTGGTTGGTGGCGCTTCCATCACATTAGCTATCGCAAAAGAATTCGGAGTCAGCTTTTCCGAAGCAGAGCAGCAAAAAATCACTCGAGGCTTTGTTGCTCAAGGTGGAGCTGTCCAGGATCATTCGGATCCAGAGATCGCAGCCATATCGAAGGTGATTCGCAATGCAGCTTCTAATCTGCACACGCAGATCATGCGCACGATCACTTTCTACCGGACACAAAATGGTGGTTCGCCTCCTAAGCGTGTTTTTCTGACAGGTGGTGGCGCTCTGCTCGCCAATATGGTAGGATTCCTCGAGGAAAAGCTTAAGCTTCCTGTGGAGATTTTTAATCCGCTTCGTGGAGTTCAGCTTGATCGTGGCATCAATGCTGATGCTGCTCATGCAGATAGTTCATTCATGGGTGAGTTAGTCGGTCTCGGTTTGCGTAGCGGCGGATGCCCTAGTGAAATTGAATTAGTTCCAACTTCAGTCGCCAACGCACGTGATGCTTCCAGAAGAGCTCCTGCTCTGATTCTCGCTGCTCTTTGTCTCTGGGCAGGTCTGGGTGCTGGTATGCTTTACTTTCAGAATACTGAGCGCGTCATTCAGGAGAAGTTGTCTGTGATGCGTAATGAAAACCAAACCCTCAAAGGTTTGGCTGGTAAGATCAACGAGCTGAATGCTACTCAAAATTACCTTATGGGATTGAGTCAGCAGATGGAGCAAGCTGTAGCTGAACGCTCTTACTGGGTTCGATTGCTTACTGAGATCAACAGCAAGTTTGATAACGACTTGGTCTGGTTGACTGTCATGGAGCCAATGAAAGACAGTAAGCCTATCACGCCTCAATTGGTCAATCAGAGTGAGACATCGACACCAAAGGACGAGCCAACCAACGCAGAACCGGTTTATTCACTGCAAATGCAGGGTTTATACAGGAAAAACGATGAAGGCGAGCAAGTTGTTTACCGTTTTGCGGCTGAACTAGCCAAATCACCTTGGTTTGGCATTGAGGACTTTGAGGCAAAGCGTGCCGATTACGTCAGCGCACAAAGCGGTGTCGAGGAAGACCGCTATGCTTATTCATTCAACATCCGGTTGCCCCTCAAGCAGCCTATGAAATTCAAAAACTAATGAGCTGGATTAACGAAAATAAAATACCTGCGGCTATTCTTGGCGTGACGGGTCTGGGAGCCCTCGGCTTGGGTGTCTTGTTATTCAATGCTTGGTCAGCCGCTGGCTCTGCACAGGAAGAATTTGATACGGTTAACACGAGTATCGCGAATCTTCGTGGCACCGAGTTATCTCCAACACCGGAAAACTTGGCTGCTAAACAGGCTCTTGTTCAAGACTACCAAAAAATTGTCGGTAATCTTTCTTTGGTTCTCTACAAGCTACAGCCTGAAGATAAGCCAATCAGCAACACAGATTTCCAGGCTAAGCTTAAAAGTCGTATTGCAGAAATTAAGAAGCTTGGCGGAAGTAAACTTCCAGCCGAGTTTAATCTCTCTTTTGATCAATACACAAGCGAGCTTCCGAAATCGGACCAAGTAGCGAGCGAGTTATCGACTTATTTGGACGCGATTGATGAAGTAGTAAAACTGCTTCTCGCCAGTGGAATTAACTCCATGGATATGTTGGAACGTTCAGAACTTCCTTCTGAAAAGGGGCTCCCAGACAAAGACGCCAGCATATCCAAATCAAAGTCCAAGAATTCTTCATCCAAACAGACGTCAGTTGCTGCGGTGAATATTACAGATCGCCGTCAGTTAAAGGTGGTTGTTAGGGCCGATCAATCGGCTCTTCAAACGTTGCTAAGCAAGCTGGCAAGCCCTTCGGATATGCCGTTTTTTACGGTTGTTAGACTTCTCCGTATCGAAAACGAGTCACAGGAAGGACCTCCACGCGCCGCAATGAGCACGCCAGTGTCTGCGCCTGCCACGACGGAAGGTAATGCGGGTGCGGCACCGACAGAGGCTGTTGCTGCAAAAGCCGTTCAACCTGCCCCTGTGGATTCACGGGTTGTTCTCGGCAAGGAAACACTTCGAGCCTATTTGGAGATTGATTTAGTTAAGTTTCTAAATCCACAAACCGCTGCGCTAGGCAGCAAGTGATCAGAAACAGCGTATTTTTTTAAGCATCATGCAGAATAAGAAAGGCAATTACGAGAAAGGCATTCTGGCAGCCTGTTTTCTCATAGCGATCGCGCTCTCAGGCTATTTGGTCTGGGATAGTCAGAGTCTCTCCGATAGGCTTATTCCTAGGAGTGGAAGTTCCAAAAACGACTTGAAAGCTCCACCTACAGACGGCGTGAAAGCTGTCATGCAGCGGTTGACTGAAAAAGTGACTTGGGTATCTCCTGTGGTGAAAGGTAAAGCCGTTCCGCTGAATAAATCCGTCATTCTCATGCAAAAAGGAGATGAGCTTTTTGACCTTCAAACCGAAGATAATGTCCTTCGTCCACCCATGACGAATGAATTCTTGATTAAGAACAACATACCCAACATTGAGTCACCTAATGTTGGGGCATTGGACCCTGACAATGATGGATTCAGCACTGAGGAAGAATTTCTGGCCAAGCCGCAAACAAATCCTATGGAGGCAGAAAGTCATCCACCAGTAACAGAGAAGCTTTACCTTAAACAGAGGATCGCTAACGACTACAAGATCAAGCTTAATAGTAGTTCTCCACCCTTCCAGGTTCAGCGCACGGTACCAGATCCTAAGGTGAGTAAGTTTGTCTCCCCTAACGATGAGTTTGGTTTCGACAAGGGAGTAATTCGATTCAAGGTTTTAAGTTTTGAAGCTAAAACTATCGAAGATCCTAAGGTCGGCGAAAAAGATGTCTCGGAGTTGAAATGCTTAGATATTTCTACGCAAAAGGAATTTGTATTGGTGCGTGGAACAGAAACTAATTTGGCCGAGTATGAAGCTGAATTTGAGTTCCGAATCGGCCAAGCTGAAGTCCGAAAAGTCAAAGAAGGCGAGACCTTCCAAATTCCAGGAATAGGCAAAACTTTCAAGGTTCTTTCTATCGAAGAAAGTCAGGCTGTGATTGTTCCTGTTGATGGAGACAAACCTTCTGGGGACTCGATCACGGTCAAAAAAGGATAAATCTGACAAAATAAGTAAAAAACTCTCGCCAAACACGCGCAAATCCTGATAAACCAATCTACTCAACGCCAATTTCGTTCAAAATTGCTTTTTATGTCCCAATCCTCCCGAATGAAGAAAAACCGAATCGCACTGCTGGTTGCATTCGCAACTCCGATGGTCACAACGCCAGTCAAAGCTGGAGAAGGTGGTCTCGGTGGAAGCGTCCCCGGCATCGCTGAACGCGAAATCTCTCGCCGCATGGCTCGCATTGAAGATGCACGTAAAGCCATGGAAAAAGGTGATGAACTGTATGCCAAAGGTGACCGTGAAGGTGCCTTATCACAATACCGTGCAGCCAAGGAAATTTTTGACGTTCTTCCGAATGCTCCCTTTATTCAAGACTGGCGCGATCTTGCAAATCTAAAGTTTGCTGACTGCGCAGCCCAAGTAGCTCGTGATAAAGCTGCTGCTGGTGATTACGTCGCTGCACGTAAATTAATCGATGAAGCATTGCTTGCTGTTCCAGGACACAAGGCTGCAAAATTGTTTGCTTCACACTTGGATGATCCAGATCGCTGGCCTCAAGCATTGACACCCGAACACGTCGAAAATGTTTCCAAAGTAACTAAGGGTTTACACATGGGCGCTAGTTCCGTGGAAATTGGTAAATATGACGAAGCTCTTTCGCAATATGAAGATGTGCTTCGTATTGATCCTTACAATTCAGCAGCTCGTCGTGGCATGGAGCTGGCAGAACGCAAGCGGGCTGAATATTTTGATACAGCACGTGATCATCAGCGTTCTCGTATGCTAAACATGGTCAACGAAGCTTGGGAGCACAAACCTGCAATCAAAGGTCTACTGATCGAAAATACTGGTGGCGGTGGCAAAGCTCCCACAGTTTATCTTAGCCAGAAGATGCAGAACATCATCTTCCCTCAGGTTGAATTTTCTGGCGCTAGTATTGATGAAGCAGTTGAGTTCCTGCGTGTCAAAAGTCGTGACTTAGATGTTACCGAAACGGATTTGGCACGCAAAGGAGTCAACATTATCCTCAAGGCTGGTGACAATCCGTCGACAGCCTCTATCAGTCTTTCTCTCAAGGACGTGCCAATGGTTGAAGCTCTTCGGTATGTTACGGAACTTGCTGGGATGAAATTCAAGGTTGAGCCTTTCGCAGTGCTTATTGTTCCTGTTTCCGAGACTACTCAGGAGCAGTTTACACGTATCTATAAAGTTCCACCAGACTTCGAAACCATGGGTGGAAGCTCGGCTGCCCCAGCCGCTCCAGCAGCAGCTGCTGATCCGTTTGCAGCAGGTGGTGCAGCCCCAACCACTTCAGGACTTACGGTACGTCAAAGTGCTTTAGATATTCTGAAATCACAAGGTATTCCATTCCCTGAAGGTGCCACTGCTGTCTTCAACAAGGTGACATCTCAGCTGATTGTCAAAAACACACAGCCTAACTTGGATCTGGTTGAATCGTTCGTTGATTCAATCATTGGGCAAGTCACAAAACAAGTCTATATCACATCTAAATTTGTTGAAGTTACGCAAAAAAATACAGATGAGCTTGGATTCGATTGGCTACTCGGTGGAACCGGTGGTGAAGTCCAAGTGGCTGGTGGTTCTACTGGCAATTCTGGAGTGCGTGCCACTTACAGCGGAAGTATGGCTGATTTAGTCACAGCTGGAACTATCTCACCTGTGACTCGTGGGTTGCGTAGTGGTGGCCGTGCGATTCGAGGTGACAGTATTGATTCTCTCTTTACCGGAACCGATTCAACCGCCGATACTGTTGCTCCTGGTGTCTTGTCTGTTGCAGGTATTTTTACCAATCCGCAATTTGGCATGGTCCTTCGTGCACTTTCGCAGAGAAAGGGTGTGGATTTGATGAGTGCTCCCAGTGTTACAACCAAGGGTGGTCAGCAAGCAACAGTTGAAGTTGTGCGCGAATTTATTTACCCAACCGAATTCGATCCGCCTCAGATTCCTAC
>Ga0214163_1000912_pt1 | contig 13302 bp, 8 predicted proteins | sample LakMenepilimnion_2_FD_153001 | JGI IMG/M metagenome (GOLD analysis project Ga0214163, IMG submission 153001) | Freshwater microbial communities from Lake Mendota, WI - Practice 15JUN2010 epilimnion v4 | ecosystem: Environmental > Aquatic > Freshwater > Lake > Epilimnion/Euphotic zone | place... | reverse complement strand
TATCAACTTATGTAGTATTTTGCCTTCATCCGTCGGCCCGATCAACCGATTGAATAATCCTTGATAGTCATACCCAAAACGGTACGGATCAAAGCCTAACAGGTGCAATATCGTCGCTTGTAGATCCTTCGGTGTAACCGGGTCTTCTGCAACATAATAACCGATTTCATCACTCTGACCGTACGAAGTCCCACCGCGTACGCCGCCACCTGCAAGCATCATTGAATAGGCGTACGGATGGTGGTCCCGCCCGAAGAAACCTTTCGTAGGCGTATCTCGCACGTTGTTTTGCGACATCGGTGTTCGTCCAAATTCACCACCGAGAACCACAAGCGTGCTGTCGAGCAAACCGCGCTGCTTCAAATCGCTCAACAAACCGCCGACGGCACGATCAAGCTGTTGGCATTTGATCGGCAAGGTTTCATCGATCGACTCCCCAGGAGAAGAACCGTGATGGTCCCATCCCCAATCGAACAGTTGAACAAATCGTACACCTGATTCGACCAAGCGGCGAGCGAGCAAACAGTTATTAGCCATCGTCGGATCATCCCCACGGTAAAACGCCCGTGGATCGCTCTCCGATTCCGCCTTGGATACAAACCCCGGCTTCGCGCCGTACATATCCAAAGTCTCTTGGGTTTCATTCCCCAAATCCATCACTTGAGGTACGGACTCCTGCATGCGGTAAGCCAACTCGAACTGCTCGATACGGGTCAATGTTTCGTTATCCGCATGGCGTTGAAACTGTTTCTGATTCAAATCCTTGATCGCATCGAGAACCTCTCTTCGCATCCCTCGATCAACCCCTTTGGGATTCGACAAGTAGAACACGGGGTCTCCTGACGTGCGACACTGAACACCTTGATACACCGTCGGCAAAAAGCCGCTTCCCCAAAGACTCTTCCCCGCGTCAGGAGTTTTTCCACCACTGAGCAGCACCACATATCCAGGCAGATTTTCGTTTTCACTTCCAAGCCCATAGGTAGCCCAAGCACCGAGCGTTGGGTAGCCCAAGCGGGATTGCCCGGTATGAACTAACAACTGCGCCGGAGAATGATTGAACTGATCGGTCTGCATGGAACGAATGATAGCGACGTCATCAGCATGTTTGGCAATACTAGGTAGCAGTTCCGAGATCCATTGGCCGCTCTGACCGTGCTGAGCGAACGAAAACATCGGGGCAAGCATCTTCGGCACCCCTTTGATAAACGCGAAGCGTTTCCCCTCCAAGTACTCCTTCGGGCACTCCTTGCCATCGAACTTCTTGAGCTCGGGCTTATAGTCGAAGAGTTCAAGCTGTGAAGGGGAGCCTGCTAAGTGAATGTAGATAACGTGCTTTGCTCGGGCCTCGTGCGGCGGTGCCTTTGGCGCCATTGGCTTCGCATCCGCTCCGAGAACTTCAGTACGCGATGATCTTCCTAGCAACGATAATGCCATCGCTCCAAGACCAACTCCCGATCTAGATAGAAATGTTCGTCGCGTATCGAACTCGATCGCTTGAAGCGAACTTGCTGTTCGCAGTTGGGTTTCCGGTACTCTTGTTCTCATCGTTGGTGTATCCGTAAAAAGGTTCTGCACTGCATTTCTGCTCTGTGTCACTACACTGTGCCTCTGCCTAGTTTCTCAACCTGGTGTCTGACACCTTAAATCATGACCTTGAATCACTACCTGTGCTCAACGTTCTAAACTACGGCCTCATCAACATTTCATCGAGATTGAGAATTGCAGAAGCGACCATCGACCAAGCGGCCAGTTCGCTCGGTCGCACATCCGCTTCGATCACAAATGGCATATCGCTAAGCAACGCTTTCGCTGAATCGGGAGACGTTTCAAAATGCTCTTTTGCTCGACCAAGCAATAGCATTAGGCGTTCGAGTTCATCGGGCTCAATCGGCCTGCAAAGTGCTTGAGCGAATCCCGCACGAATGCGATCAGTATCCGATTCACTGCTGCTCATCCAACGCTTCGCCATCCCAACAGCTGCTTCGACATACACGGGATCGTTCAACGTAACTAACGCTTGAAGCGGAGTATTCGTAGCGATTCTTCGAATTTGACAGACTTCGCGCGTCGTGGCATCGAAGACTTCCATCGATGGGTAAGGTGTGGTCCGCTTCCAAAACGTATAGATCCCTCGTCGAAATCGATCCTCTCCGGAACTTGTGATCCATTGAGCACCCGAGTAAGTCGATCGCCATAGCCCCTCGGGTTGTGGCGGCATCACCGGAGCACCGCCACGCTTGCGTGACAACAATCCAGCAACCTCCAACGCTTGATCTCGAACCACTTCAGCCGAAAGCCGAAAGCGAGGACTGTAGCTCATCCACAGGTTTCTCGGATCGCGTTCCTTCCTTTGCTCATCCTGTACGTAGGCTTGTTGATAGGTATTAGTCGAGACGATCTTCCTGAGAAGCTCCTTCAACGACCAATGCTGCGTATCGCGATACTCGATGGCTAGCCAGTCCAGCAACTCTGGATGCGTGGGCAGCATTCCTTGAGAGCCAAAGTCTTCTTCCGTTTCGACAATACCGCGACCGAAGAGTTGTCCCCATACTCGATTGACGGCGACACGCGGCGTAAGGGGATTGCGGGGATCGACAAGCCAGCGAGCGGCAGCCAATCGGTCTGGCACAAGACTATCAGCCCCACCCGTTCCTGAAGCTGCTCGTTGACCAGACACCGATGAGTCGGCGTCGAAGATCTGGGGTAGGGCAGGGGAGAGGACATCACCTGGATCAAGAAAACTGCCGCGACGGTGCAATCGCGTCTGACGCTTGCTTGCAGCCGCCAATTCCCGCATCACCGGTAACTTCGGAATCGCATCGCGCAATGACTGAATCTGTTGATCTAGCTCCTTCGATCGCTTGGCAATCGATTCAACCTCAGGCATCTCTTCAACAAAAAGGGGAAGGCTAGAATCTTGGGCAAAACCGACACGAACGCGATGCAATAGCAAATGCCCACCATACGATTGAACGATGCGCACGGTTACTTTACTCTTCGGGAGACTGCTTTTCGGCCGATCAGTCGCTTGCGAATCTGCCGGCCCTCCCTGAGCCCCTGCCGGTGAACCTTCTATGATCAGTGGTTCGACTAAATCAAAAACACCCCAATGCGGCTGCTGCTGTTTTGGGGATACCGCCCAACCTGTCGCTTGATCTGTATCGACGGCGGCAGCAAGCGGCCAGCCAGCTTGTTCGAAACTCCCTTTTCGGGCTTTCAGAACAACAGCCGACTTATCTGGGCCATTGAAAACTGGGCCATTGAAAACCTCAAGCGTGTTGATCACAAAGTTCGGGTCTTTGACGTTGAGCCCAAGCCGAGGTGCAGCGTCTTCTGGAGTCGATTTGGCCATCAACGCCTCGATGCGCAACGCTTTATAGACACCTGGTGGCAACTCCATTTCCAAGATGTAGGTATCAGTCGCAGGACGCTGGTCCGATGCACGAACCGACATATCTTCTTCGATGAATAAAGGTGCATGACTCTCGGAGTCGACCGAGATCGGTTTTGCGATTGTCCAGCGTTGATCGATTGCCGACTGATTTGCGACACGGGCTTTTTCAAGCTCCTCAGTGATTCGCGCTCGATCCGCTTGGAGTATCGCAAGCTTGGATTGCTGCTCGAAGGATGGGACAGGCATCCTCGGTTCATCGTCATAGCGATCAGCATCTTCCGTTTGGTTCCAGATTGCATAAAACCGATAGTAGTCTTCGATCGAAATCGGATCGTATTTGTGCGTATGGCACTTCGCACATCCCATCGTAAGCCCCATCCAAACTTGCAAAGTCGTGTCGACTCGGTCTTTTACGGCCGCAATACGAAACTCTTCGTCATCAGTTCCACCTTCGTCATTGCTCAAGGTCGCTCGATGGAATGCAGTGGCGATGCGTTGAGAAGTCGTGGGTTGCTCGAGCAGATCGCCGGCAAGTTGCTCGATGGTGAATCGATCGTAAGGCATATCCTCATTGAGCGATTGGATCACCCAATCTCGATAGGGCCATAAGTCCCGTTTCAAATCTTTCTCGTACCCCTTGGTATCTGCGTAGCGAGCAAGATCCAGCCAGATTCTTGCCCAATGTTCACCGAAGGATGCAGACTGAAGCAACTCGTCAACGTAGCGAGCAATCGCAACCGATCGCCCTTGCTGAACCTCTTGGGCAAATCTCGCAACGCGATGCGATGATGGAGGCAATCCGACGAGGTCAAGCGAGAGTCGCCTAGCGAGGACTTCGGGCGGGGCAGGGGGGGCCGGCTCTAAACCGCGGTCCCGCATCGCTTGAAGTATCCAAGCATCGATCGGGTGCTTACCCCAAGGATCCTTCGCACTCTCAGGAAGCGGGGCAATTTTTGGCGCATTCAAAGACCATTGATTCCCCCAATGGGCTCCTTGCTCAATCCATTTCCGAAGCAACTCTCGTTGTGCAGGCGTAACTGTTTTCCTTGCGGATGGAGGTGGCATCACCAATTCCGGATCATCACTTACAATCCGATGCAGCATCTCGCTTGAGTTTGGCTCACTCGCAACAATCGCTTGCTTCCCGTCTCGCAAAGCTTTTGCGGAGGTTTCTTCGTCGAGTCTCAAGTCCGCTTCGCGGTGTGCTGGATCTGGACCGTGGCAGTGAAAACAATGCTCGGCCAAGATAGGCCGTATCTGCAGACCGAAATCGATCAAAGGTGCGGTCGACTTCTCAGTTACACTTTGAGCGATGAGGCTTGATTGAACGCACAAGCCAACAAGCAGCGCGGTGAAGAAAGTCATTGAATACTTAAAGTTTGACATAAGGTTCCTTTTACTCTTCCACAGCACGTACGATGTACCGAGAACCACTTTCCAAGTGTTCTCGAAGCGCCTGACGCGCCTGCTTAACGTCGTTAGCCAGCAGGGCATCGACGATTTGAATATGCTCTTTAGCTTCTTGCATCACGAATGCCAAATCGGGACTTGATTGCTCCAGAAGTCGACTCCAAGCGGCATCTCGAATAGCGCGTACTAAGAGTGTGATTCGTTCCAACTCATCGGCGAGAAACCTATTTCGCGTCGCTTCGCGAATCGCATCGTGCAAAAGCGTATCGGTCCCTTTGACCGCTTCGATATGCTTTGCTCGAATCGGCAGACGAAACTTCGACTGCTCGACAAGCTTCACGCGAAGCTTCTTGAGAAACACGGTCGAGATCCGCCCGCATGCCGAGCGGATTGCAAGGGACTCCAAGGCGCAGCGAACTTGGCAAATATCCCGAACTTCGCGGGGAGAGAATCGCCGAACGATGGCACCACAATTCGGTTTGACTTGCAAAACACCCATTCCCGCCAACGTTCCGATCGCTTCGCGGATAGGAGTCTGACTAACCCCAAAATCTTTTGCAAGCCGATCTGTGACGAGCCGATCGCCGGGTTGATATACCCCGCTGAAAATTCCCTTGAGGATTCCTTCGACAATTCGCGGTCGATTCGTCGCGGCGGGATCCTCCGCGCCAGGAGTCTTAGCAGCGCTCGGCAGAGCACTTTTGGCTGACCGTTGTTGCGTTTGCGATTTCGGCATGGTTAGCCCCAATTCCCCAAATACCTAATACCCCAACACCCCATTAACAACGTCTAGTACAACGCCAACGCGATGATTACGCTCCCAACGGGCCTTCCACATGGGGAAAAGCGATCGCATCGGGGCACACCCAAATTCTATACAAAAACGGCTCTATTGTATAGAACATTTCCGCGTCACTTCACAGCCGGAGCTTAGCAAACGGTAAGCTGGAGATTATACTCTCCTTTACTACTTGATGATCGACTTACACCGATGATGTACTCCCAATGACGCGTTAGATTACCAAAAATGCCGAGCACTGCCTCTAACCGTTGCTCGAACCCAGAACGGCATTTCGCTTTCCCTCTGTGCCTCTGTGTTTCAAAAAACAGTCACAGATCAACCAGACTCCCTTGCGCGGACTTTGGAAACACGGAGGCACAGAGTTCACGGAGCAGGCTGGCTCTACTCCAATACCTACCGACAATCGAAATAGTCGCGGATAATGCCATACGTATCCCATTCGATCCAAGACAGCGCGTTCCCTCCGTGCCTCTGTGCCTCTGTGTTTCAAAAAAGAGTCACAGCGATTCCGACGGCTACTTATCCGGGCCAACATCCCACCGCGATTGGTCTAATCAGCGAATCGCTGACAAAATCTTTTAATGGCGCCGAATGGATCCCTGCAAATCACGAACACTCGCAAGAGTATCTTCTGGATGAGATTGTAATTCCCAGGAAACTTTCTTAGGAAACGAGGTAACGTTTGCATTTTCGATTCCTTCAACTCAAGCCCATGCCAAGGTTGCTTACATGCCCCACGCAAAAAGACTTTCCCGTCGTAGCCGGAGAAAAGGTACGTGACCTGACTCAAGTCCGTACGAAGCTCCTCGGGTTCATTGGATTCCATTTCGAAAAGATGAAAATACTGCTTTCGCACAAAGAACGCATTAAAGGGTAGTACGCAAACCAACTCATACCCCTTTTCTTTACCCAATTCGACGAGAGACAACAGGCTCGCACCCTGGCTTATTCTCGGATCTGCCTCTTGAACGAATCGGATATGCGTAGGAATCGTCTGATTAAATTCAATGACAACTACTTTTGGTTGGTAGCGCTCAATTCGCTTCCATACATGAAAATCGTTTCCATCGATATCTATAGAAAGAAGATCGAATTCTTTGGGAATAGCAGTACTAGAAAGGATATGGTCCAGATTATCGTCTTCCCCAAATCCGACAAATCGATTGACCAAAGTGACCTTTTCAGCCTGAGCATAATTGCGACGCAAGTCAAGAAACTTTTTCTTGTCCGCTTCGATCAATACTGCGGAAAAACCTTTGGAGTCAATCAGATGTCGAGCATTCGTCAAAAAGAGGCCGTCCCATGCCCCAAACTCGACGCACCATCGATCATTGCTAGGTAAGATCTCGAGAATTTTCTCAATAATACCATCTTCACCGGTTTGCGAAAACTCATCGCGTTTGAACTTCAGTAGCCAAGTAGGTTCATTCATACATTCCTTCAATCATCCTATGCCTCTGGGGCATATCTTTACAACATAGATTACCACAACGTACAAAATTTCAAGAAGACAACGTAAAGCCTAAAGGAAGCGACTCACCGACGACGGTGTCGAGCTGCTCTTGATCCAGCCCACCTCCTTGAATCACAAGACTGGCCAATCGGGTTTGACCTAATGCCCGCAACCTCGCTTCGACTTGCTCTCGCCATTGCACACGCACATCCCGATAACGATCCCCGGTAAGCCTCCCCAACAACATCAAACTTAAACCATAAGCAGGCTTGGCTTGAATACTCTCAGGCAACTCAAGCAACTTCGATAACCAATTCTCGACCTTCTCTATCGAAGGTGTTTGCTGAATCGTGGCATACACTGGAACACGATTACCAAGTCGCCCGATCATCCACAACAGCCCGTCGTAGAGTGGCTCAAGCTTGCGTCTACCAAGCCCTGCAAACGCACCTTCGACCATCATCGACTTTTCACTTACCTTCAGCCGCTCAAGCGAACCGAGTAGTCGCAGTTGTTCGATCGCGACGTTGAGATTCAATTGCTCTTGTCCACTACCGGTTAACATCCCTCGAACGCGTGGCCAAGTATCTTGAAATAATGCTTGCTGCTGCCCCGCTGTGAATCCTCCTGAGATGCGTCGCCACAATACGATCGCTTCGGAAACATTCGCTGCCGATTTGTGAGCCAACTTATTGTGCACCGTTTTCCAAGTCGCTTGCACACGCCAATCATCGACTGGAAACCCGTACCCTGGACGCAGCGACCACCCCACCAAATTCAACCACCTACCTTCGTGCTCTGCCGATTTCATACGACCGGAGTTTCGATCGAGCAATCCCCGCCATATCTCTCGCAAAAAGGATGCGGGCCAATCCCGCTTCGCAATGCCGACCTCTTTCGCAATCATCGAAAAAGCTTCCTTCGGCTTGACCTTCCCCTCCTCGGAAAAAATAAGATCCAGCACGTCATAAGCCCGCACGACGACATCTTGATGCACAACTCGCTGCACTTCTTGGTCAATAGTTCGATCGGACGACTCCTGCGATTGCGTAGCAGCTTGTGCACCGCGAACATCAAACTCCAAATTCCAACGCTGCTGCCCATCGGCACGAACAAGCGAAAGCTTCAGCGTCCCAATCTCGCTTAACTCGGTCTCGAGCTGCACTCGAATCAGCTCCTTCCCCTTGCGACCTGGCTCCTCAAGAACCGTGCAAATCGGTGCCAAGTCAGTCATGCTCGCCGGATCAAACGCGAGGACTTCTCCAAACCCATGATTCAAATGCGAACTGCTCGAAACCAAAGGGAACTGCACCGGTTCTCCGACCAACAAGTCGAAGGGTTGCGACTCTAACCGAAAACGATCCAACGGCATCGCCGTAGAGGGCATCACGCACACCACTCGCTTCGGCTCCTGATTGACCACCATGTAGTAAGCTTTCGCTAACCTCGCATCAATCCGAACCCCTTGGCCTCTGCGAACAAGCCCAAAGACAGCCGCACCTTGTGCGACCGCCAAGTCCAATCGGTTCCCCGCAAGTACTTTCGGTTTCCAAGCCGGATCATCCGCATCGACAAACCACTCGCGAATCTGATCCAGGATCGCTTGCTGCACCAACGAAGACTCAAGCACTCCACCGTTGAACAGTACCCAATCCGGTCGCGCCGCTCGCTTCTGCTGAGCAATGCCATCCTTCGCTTGTTCCGGCTCAACGCTCGGAGCGTGTGTTACAGGATGCGATTCAACGCGTGCATCCGCGCGACCATCCCATCGGTGCTCCCAAAGAAAATTCGCTAAATGAACGTGAACATTCGGCTCGTTCTCATAAGGTAACCCAAACTCCTGAAAACCTTCTTGGTTCACCGCCGGCTTCGCATCCAAAGGAACCTTGCCGAAGAATCCATCAAGAAGCGTTCGCTGTGCCCATTCGCGTTCGACGACGATCGTCTTGCTGCTACCGATCAGCTTCGATCCACCTCCAGAGAGGGTGATCGAATAATCGCCCGATGAAGATTGGTTCTGCGAAGATTCGCTCAGTAGCACCTCCTTCGCCTTCCGTGCATTCCCGATCAACGACTCCCATTGGCGCGCCGAGAGTTGCTCCGAACCACTGAATTTAACTTCTAGTAATCTAGCGAGGGCCAAGTCCATGTTATCCCCGCCGAGCATCAAATGTTTGCCGACCGCAACACGATGCAATCGCAACATTCGCTTCGACTGCAATGTTGGTGCAAGCCCATCTGGATCGCTCGTTGACTCGACCGCATCGAGAACGCGAATCAAAGTAAAGTCGGTGGTGCCACCCCCGATGTCGCAAACTAAAATGGTCTCACCTGAGGTAAACAGCTCGTCCCAATCTCCCTGATGACGATCGAGCCAAGCGTAAAAGGCCGCTTGAGGCTCCTCGATCAGCAAGACATTCCCCAGTCCTGCTTCCTGTGCGGCTCGAAATGTAAGCTGTCTTGCGACTTCATCGAACGAAGCTGGAAGCGTGATAACAACATCTTGTTCTGCTAGTGGATTCGACGCAAACCGGCGGTCCCAAGCTCGACGCAGATGCTCTAAGTATCTCCTGGATGCTTCGACCGGAGATATCTTCTCGACCGTATCGTCCCCTTGCCACGGAAGCAGATCGCTTGTGCGATCGACCCAAGCATGGCACAGCCAGCTTTTGGCCGAACCGAACCCCCTGCCGGGTGCTTGGATCACACGCTCGCGTGCCAGTGTCCCAACGATACATGCTGCGGCGTTAGCTACAGCAGATTTGCCGCTTGCTCCAAAACAAAACTTAGGATCAACCCCTTCGAGTTCCCTGGGCGCAAGTTCATAGTGAAACGAAGGCAATGTAGGAAGCTGATCTACAGTGCTGAAATCGATGAGTTGTTCGATTTGAAAGATTTCGACTTTGGTCGGCTCGCGGCTTTTGGTATCCACGTAGGCCATCGCGCAGTTTGTGGTTCCCAAGTCGATACCGACGATGAAGCGGGAGGCAACTGGTTCGAAAGCAGCATCGAGAGCGGAAGCTGACGGATGCGTCGGTTGTGAATCGGACATGTCGTTATGAATTGCGGCGTGGTAGTTCGGTTTGTTGTAGCGTCATTGCCATCGGCAAGAAATCGCGCAGGGCTAATGGGCCAATCACGTCATCCGTGGTCAAATCACCAAGGTAGACTTGCATGTCAGGAGCGAATTCAAAGAGGAACTGCCGGCATGTCCCACATGGGCTTACTCGAGTCGGCGAGACGATGATAATTTCTTTCCAATCCCGTGAGCCTTGCGCGACGGCTTGAGAAGCCGCGACTCTCTCCGCGCACAGCGTTACGCTGTAGGATGCGTTTTCGACGTTGCAACCTTCGAACCATCGACCAGAAGCATCGATCAGGACACAACCGACATGAAACTGACTGTAAGGGCAGTGCGCTCGGCTTGCAATCTCTCGAGCACGCTCGATCGCTTCTCGAATTCGCTGGGGCAGGGCAGGGGAGGAGGACTTATCCATTATGTATTCCGCATGTATCAAGGGATTTGCATCAAGGGATAAGCAATGCCGCTAAGCAAGCCGTAAGATAACAAGCCAGAAGGCCACCGATCATCGCGCGTACCCCGAGTTTGACCAAGTCCGCTCGGCGGTCGGGAGCAAGTGGGCCCAAGCCACCGAGTTGGATCCCGATCGATCCCACGTTCGCAAAACCGCACAACGCGTACGTTAAGATCGTTTTCGTTCGCTCCGATGCGCCTGCAAAATCCTTATTCGAAGGTACCATTTGAAGGTAGGCGATGAACTCATTACCTACGATCCGCGTTCCAAGGATTTGGCCGGCAATCCAACAATCCTTTGTTTCGATCCCCATCAGCCAAGCGAACGGGTAGGAGAGCAGCCCCATGGTTTTCGTGAAGTTCCAGCTCCAGCGTTGACCGGTAAGTTCTTGCGAAACCCTACCGATCGAATATTCAACGATCGAATCGAGCATGTAGATCAATCCGAGGAAAGCGATCAGCATTGCCGCTACGTTGAGGGCAAGGCTCATGCCGTCGCTCGCACCTCGCGCAGCCGCATCGATCACATTGGTTGCTTCCATCGGCGGGGTGGCTTCGACGCGACCGAGGGTCACCGGCGTATCAACTTCTGGTTGCATCAGTTTCGCGACAACTAGTGCAGCTGGAGCCGACATCAAGCTTGCGGTCAGCAAGTGCACGGGGCTGACCCCCATACCGACGTAAGCGGCCATGACTCCGCCGGCGATGGTCGCAAATCCGCCGACCATAACCGCCATCAACTCAGATTTAGTCATCGTATTCAAATAAGGGCGCACTAACAGAGGAGCTTCGGTTTGCCCGACGAAAATATTCCCGGCGGTCGATAGAGTTTCAGCTCCGGATGTACCTAAGGTTTTCTGCATGACCAATGAGATCGCACCGACGAGACGTTGCATGATCCCCAAGTAGTACAGGACCGACATGAGGGAGCTAAAGAAAATGATCGTTGGCAGAACTTTGAAAGCCACAAAGTGAACTTTGAATGCTGGCGAAGTCGCTTCGGGATCATCGAAGCTAGGGGTTTTCACCGGTCCTTCTCCGAAGACGAACCCAGCCCCTTTGTCAACGCAATCCAGAAGGTTCGTGAAGACCGCACCGATCGATTCAAAGACCCACTGGCCGGCGGGTACTTGAAGAACCAGCAGTCCCAAGACAAACTGCATCAGCATTCCACCGATCACAATGCGCCATTGGATGCGGCGATGATGAGAGCTTAAGGCCCAAGCGGCTAGCAGGAAAACCGCGATACCCAGAAGTGGAATCAGTCGTTGCATGGTAAGCGATACCAGTTAATGAAAGCCAGTTAATAAACGCCGATTAATAAAAGCCAGTTAATTAATTTCGGCAAATTAAAGTACTGTTAACAACTACAATTATTGTGGACTTTTAAAGTTTGAAAAATTGCTTCTGCGGACTGTCCGGGTTACTTAGAGCGGTTGTACAAGTAAGGGTTCAGGCTCGGATCGTTATACATCTTCATCTGGCGATAGGTTTTGTGTCGTTTCGCCCCCGAGTAGATGTCATCGAGCAGTTCGCTCAGAGAATTCGAAAGGTCGGCAAATTGCATACGGCAGACCGCCAGTCGATGCGAGACTTTGTCGATGTGAGCTTGGTCGATCCCTGGACGTTCGAGTTGTTCTTCGAGGTGATAGATTCTCAAAGACATAATCGAGAGTCGATCGGTTGCAGAACCTGGCGTCTCGGTATTGAGTTTCGCTGTGGGGCTTGGAGTAACCCTGCGACGTTCGAGATCTGCTGTGATCCAATCATCGACTTTCTCGATCCAATCGTTGCGGGCTTGGTTGTACTTATCGATGTTACGTTTGACCGATGCGATTTGCGAATCCGACACATCGGGCGATCGCGCGATGTCTTCTTCGTGCCATAGCAAGTAGTTGAACTGGTGTTGCTGGCAGATGATTGGCAGAGGATCCGAAGCGGTGAGTTCCGTATTGCTTGGATCGCCGTAAGGATGATCGATCGGTTCGCGGTGCCATCGAGCGACGGTGGATGTATGCAGTCGGTTTACAGCGGAAACGTCGATCATTTGCCAAAGACTCCTTGAGCTATTTCTTGATGAGCCAGATTCGGTTGAGCGAGAAACTCGACAAAACAGTTGCTGGCTTTTAGGGGATATTTCAATTGTGGTTACTAGGGTTTTTCTTCGATTGCGCAGACACAGACAAGCAACCCGCAACCGGGGCATCCGTGGCCGTATTTCTTCGTGATTGCTGCTGCGAGGTCGATGTTAGCGACATTCGCGATGGTTGCTAGCCAAGCGAGCACGTCTGCGAATTCTTCTTCGAGGTTATCCCTGTCGGTCCCTGTTTGGAGGGCGGAAGCGAGTTCACCGATTTCTTCCATCAGCCACATGAACGTGCCCGGGATGCCGCGTTGAAGATCCTTTTCGTAGTACATGCGATGAATCAGTTGCTGAAAATCTTCGATGGAAACTGGGGGATTCCCGCGAGTCTCCGTGGAAGCAGGAGTCTTTTGGTGGCTGGCAGACTGATCACTTCCGGACGAAGATTGATTTTGGTTGGAGCCAGATTGCATGATGAAAGTGAAGCTCGAGTACTAAGTGGTGCGGGATTGAGTGGTGCGGGATTGAGTGGTGCGGGATTGAGTGGTGCGGGATTGGGTGGTGTGATTGGTTTGCTGTAGCGTAGCGTGGTGTGGTGTGGTGTGGTGTGGGGGGGGGATTG
>Ga0214163_1000910_pt1 | contig 13306 bp, 11 predicted proteins | sample LakMenepilimnion_2_FD_153001 | JGI IMG/M metagenome (GOLD analysis project Ga0214163, IMG submission 153001) | Freshwater microbial communities from Lake Mendota, WI - Practice 15JUN2010 epilimnion v4 | ecosystem: Environmental > Aquatic > Freshwater > Lake > Epilimnion/Euphotic zone | place... | reverse complement strand
GGAACACTCCTTGGTGGTAATTCTAATGTTGCCATAGGTGCGCTTTCTTTAAGAAGAGGAGCCACACAGAATGTGGCTGTGGGACTTGCTGCTCTTAGATATAATACTGGAGGTGGCAACACTGCTGTTGGAGTTGGTGCCGGTGGCATCAACGCCTCTGAACAAACTAGTGGCACAAGTGAATTTAGTACCTTCTTAGGGTATGGAGCAGGCGGTGCCTATCCAAGTGGAACTTTTCAGTTAGCCATCGGCGCTGGCGCTTCTATAACTGGCTCTACTAATGAAATAGTTATAGGACACAATACTAGCGGCAAGGGATCTAATACCCTAGTAATTGGTAACACCAGTATGCTTTCTGGAACTATTTACGGAAACATTCATTTCCCATACGGTTTAACAGTAACAACACTTTCTGGAACTGCTCAGGCTGGAATTACTTCTGGCGGTATTATTACTGGCACTTTAGGTTCAGGATTAGTAAGAAGCGGTGCTATCTCCTCTGGTTCCATAGGCATAAATGCCTTGGCAGCAGGAGCTTGGTCTGCCAGCCAGTTCTTGGGACAAGATGGCGCTGGCAATCTTGACTGGATTACGCCGACTGCAACTGTAGCCAGTGGCGGAATAACTTCCGGCATGATAGGAATCGGTGCCGTAAACAATGTTAATATAGTTTCTGGCACAATAGCAAATGACAAACTAACGAACAGCACAGTAACAATTGCAGGTTCTTCTACTGCTCTAGGCGGATCATGGGCTGCAGCAGCATTAACAACTGCTTCTGGTCTTGCTACTGGCACATATTATCCTTCTGGTGCTCTTACCATAGGAATTGCAACAGCAGGCGTAGTAAACGCCATGATCGCTTCTGGAGCCGTAACTTCTGGCAATATTGCTAGTGGTTCAATTGGAAACAATCATATAGCTTCTGGTGCAGTTACTTCTGGAGACATTGGTCAATTTGCTGTTGCTAATATAAACATTATTAGTGGTACAGTTGCAAATGATAAACTAACAAATAGCACAGTTACTATTGCAGGATCTTCTACTGCACTTGGTGGATCATGGGCTGCAGCAGCATTAACAACTGCTTCTGGTCTTGCTACTGGAACATACTATCCTTCAGGTGCTTTGACAATTGGAATCGCAACCAATGGCGTTGTAACTGCCATGATCGCATCAGGCGCAGTTGGCAGTAACCAAATTGCTTCTGGTGCTGTTGGCGAACTGCAAATGTCTAATACAGTAGCCAACAAGACAATTATTGGTGATATTCAAACCATTAATGCCCAAACTGCTGCTTACACACTAGCATCTGGTGATGCTGGCAAATTGATTACAGTTAATGTGGGTGCTCCTGCTATAGTAACCATTCCAACAAACGCCTCTGTTCCATTTGCAGTAGGTTCCCATATTGACTTCATTCAATTGGGTGCTGGACAAGTGACAATTAGCGGAAATATAGGTGTTACTATAAACTATAGTCCCGGCAATAAATTAAGAGCACAATATGCTGGCGCTTCTGTAATAAAAATTGCTACAGATACTTGGTGTTTAGTTGGAGATATTTCAACCTAATAAACTATATTAAATTAACTTTTAAGGGAGAAAGTGGAAAAAAATGCGTAGAGTAATGATATATTCAAGGCCCAGATTTACCTCTACGCCCACTCCTACACCTTCTTCTAGTATTGCTCCAACTCCAACTTCTACACCGGAACCAACGCCAGTTGGACTAAACGCATTCTTATATGGGTGGGGCGGTAACGGTTATGGGCAGCTTGGAAACAACACTTCTACTGATACCAGATTTGCTGTACAAACTGTAATGTCATCCAATTTCTGGAATACAGTTTCTGATACTATTGATGGAAGCACATATGGAATCAAAACTGATTTAAGTATGTGGACATTTGGCTACAATGCATATGGACAATTGGGCGACAATACAACTGTAGTTAGAAGTTCGCCAGTACAAGTAACTGGAAGCAACACAAACTGGGTAAATGTTAACGGTGGATCAAATCACGTTATAGGAATTAAAACTGATGGTAGTTTGTGGACTTGGGGCAAAAACAGCAGCGGACAATTGGGCGTAAATAATACTATAAATAGGTCTTCACCAACCCAAGTTAGTTATCCACAACTATGGGAAGTGGCAAATGCTGGCCAAACCCATACTTTAGGTCTTGCAGCAAACAATTCTCTATGGGCATGGGGCGGTAACGCTTACGGAGAACTCGGCATATCATCTACCAACAGCGCTTCAACACCTGTACAAGTTGGCACATCTACGGCTTGGAGGTATATCACAGCTGGATTCCAGAACTCTTATGCTGTAAAGACCGATGGCTCTCTATGGGGCTGGGGCAGAAACAATCTTGGTCAGCTTGGACAAAACAATGTTACTAACCTTAGCAGCATGGTTCAAATTGGCACTGGCAACTGGATTAGCATAGCCGCTGGTGGTGCCTTTATGCTTGGTGTTAAGAATGATGGCACAATGTGGTCAGTTGGCGATAATACTTTTGGACAACTTGGAGTCGGTTCTATTTCAACTTCAATTAGTAGCATAACACAAGTAACTGTTGGATCGACATCTTGGTCAAGTGTGAGCGCTGGTTATCAATTTGGTGTTGCGTTGCAGAAAAATGGAACTTTGTGGACATTCGGCAGAAACCTTAATAGTGCTTTGGGCAACATCGCAAGTTTTGGTTCTACCAGCATAAACACACCACAACAAGTAACTACTACAGGACTTTCATGGGTGTCAGTGGTTGCTGGCGGATATCATGTTAGTGCTCTTACGTTGAGCACTCCTTTGCCTACATCAAGTCCAGCACCAACAAATTCACCTACGCCTTCGGTTACATCGGCTCCAACATCAACACCGGCTCCGACGGCTTCGAGAACTCCAACACCGACAGTTTCGCCGATACCTACAAATACTGCGACACCTGTTCCGACGCAATCGCCTGCACCTACCAGCACACCAGCACCATCTGGCACCGTTGCACCAACAGCAACACCAGCCGCAACCGGTTTGCCAGCGCCAACACCAACTATAGATACAACAGGAAATGTAATTACTATGTGCTACACGGACAATGTGGCCAGAGTTGCAGGTGATACCACTGCTTACACCTTGTCCGGATTTAATTCTGCATATGGAACATTGGCTATATCTTCCTACAGCAGCGGTTCGGGCACTCCATGCCTGTCTTATATGATGACAAGACCTGCTTATAGCGATGAAACAGCCATAACTATTTCTTACAACAACACCGGTTGCTACTTGACTAGAGTTTCTACTGGACAATGTCTGCCAACTTATACAAATGTTCCTGTAAACAATACTTCAACAAAACCAAAACCAACCAACACACCGACACCTTCTGCGAGTGCTCCCGCAGCTACTCCATCTCCTACGCCTTCTGTCAGCGCAGCAGCAGCTTCGCCTACACCAAGTGCAAGCTCCTCTGGTCCTACACCACTTACCGGCGGCGCATCATGTGCCGCTGGCGCAGCATGGCCAGCATATGGATCTGGAAACACATATTCAGTAACTGTAACCACCGCAAAACAATGGTTTACAGTTGATACTACAAACAGAGTACTTTTTGCTTCCTCACAGGCGGATCCTGTTGAAATAACGCAAAATCCTGCTAACAACGCTTGCAACCCCACTTCTACACTAAAAATACCCGCCGGTGGTTTAGTCTTCGGTTACGATATCGATCAAGGCGGATTTCAAGGTCTAAAATTTAGCATAGCTACTTTCACTGGTACTCTAAGTTTGACTTTATGGGTTGTTTAATATTTTCGAGCCAAGAAATAGTTCCTGCCTTTAGATGGGAAAGGGCGTTAATATGCGACCAAACATTTTTTCGTTTTGTTGAAATTTGTTTTCAAAATCAAAATTAAACAAATCAATTTCTTTTTTGAAAATATTATAGACCATATCAATAATTTTCGTATTTTTATACCATTTTCTGTAATCTGAATTGTGTGATTTGTTTAGGTGTAAAACAGCAGCATCTTTGCCTATTTTTTTATTAATAAACAAGTAGTCTAAATGCTGTTGTAGGAAATTGGTATTGCAAATAAAATCTACACAGATATTATCTTCGTGCGTTATCCATGATAGCTGTCCATCTTTACCATAAAAATAATCTTCTTGCTTTTCACTAGGCAACATTCTTAATATCATATCTTCAAAGGTAAAATATTTTTGAAAATTAAAAAAAACAAAATATGATACCAAAATCTCCCAAGTATTTCTAACAGTTGCAAATTGAAAATAATCAGGATATGCTATTTTTATATCTCCACCTTTATAACTTTCTGGCTGTCTTTTATATTCCAACCAATCTGCAACTGAATGACCACCAGTTTTAGGAACATGAATATAAACAAATTTTTCTGAATGGTAAATCATTTTTTCTCCTATAATATTATTGTAGGAGGAATCGTATGTTTTTTCATTTAGAAGCATTTCATGATAATGCAAAACAATTTTGTGAAATAATCTCAAAGTTGAATTTTGTTGAAAGCACTTTTGGTCAAGAAGTAAAAAACTTCAATCATAAACCCGATGAATTGTCAGAAGCTCTTTCTCATATTTTGGGAAGGCCTTTGGCACATAGTGAAAATTCAGGTTTGTACAGAAGGCCATTCCCTTTTGTGCATTTTGAAAACTGGACACCTCAAAGTGCATTCTCAGCTGCTATAGCCTTGGAAGACACGCATTTTTACACATATAAACACAAGGAAACTGGCGTTTACAATGTTTTGCAAATGGCCGAAAAACAAATCGAAATGGATAAGTTCATAGAAAAAAACTCTCATGATCTTAATAACTGGGAAACTATTGCAACAATTAATTTTAAACAAGGCGATCTTGTGGTATTTCAACCATGGGTTTGGCATAGTTTTGAAGAGAACAACTTAATTCAATGTTTCCATTTCAATCGTAAAGAAAAATCCGTAATTGAGGTTCCAGAAGGTTTTGAAGCTCCCAGTAATATCGAACCTCCCGCCTAATTTTAAAGAGTGCGGTGAGTGTCAGAAATGTTGTGAAGGATGGGTTGCTGGAACTGCTTTCGGCATCCCATTCCATCCTCATAAACCTTGCGCATTTTTACAAGGCAAATGTTTAGTTTATAACTTTAGACCAGATGTTTGTAAGAAGTTTTTCTGCGCTTATTCTCAAGGATTGTTCCCAGATTGGATGCGTCCAGATAAAACCAATGTCTTGATTAGTGTTCAAGATTGGAGCAAGGGACAATATTTAAAAGTAATAGCATGTGGTGTTAAAATATCAGAAAATGTTATGACTGAAGTACAAAAGTTTTGCAGCGAACAAAAATGCCCATGCATATTACATGATACAGATGGAAGTAAAATTATAGGTCCACAAGAATTTATCACCGAAATTAATCAATAAACCTTACTGCAAATTCTGATCTCTTCTTCAGTCTTATCTCTATTTACAATCGTGCTTCCTTCAGAGATGTCATAAGCATATAAACCTATTTGCACTTGCGTGTAAATATCTGCACGCATAAACACGTCTATGCTTCTTGTGATGCCACCAGAAACCACACTTCCCATTAACCTTCGTGCAACAAAAGGATCGACTGAATAAGCGTGCGCTTTATAAAGACAATTCAGACCTTGCCACTTTAGATGAACAGGAACAGGCATAACTTGCAATTTGCCTTCTTGTTGTTCTTCACATCCCAAATAAATAATCGCATTAAGACATGGATGCTCTTCAAATTTCTTAGCCATAACGGCATCATGTTCAAGGATAACAATCGGTCTATCAATTTCAATACACTTAGCCCATAAAGACACATGGCCTAAAAAAGCCGCTACCTCTCCGTTTTTAAGAGCAGAGTTAGGACACTTAATCCATTTTAGCCAAGGCTCTTTTTCTAGATGCTTAGGCGCAGTAATACCTTCTCCTAACCCATCAAAACCTTCCCATAATTCATAATTCTGTCCGACCTTTTCACAGGACTCTACACATCTCTTAGTCATCCTCACCGATTGCTTGCTAGTGGGCAAAGTAAGAATATAAGTATTGGCAACCTTGATGTCATATGTGTAAGAAAGGGTATCTCTCAAGTTCATTCTTTTTCCTTCCTTAATTCTGGAATAGTTGTTTTACCGGGGACATCCATGGCGTAAATGCCAAAACACAAGAAGCTACAACGATTCAAACTCATCATACAATCGGCAGAAGTATGGATGCCCCGCTCTAAAACATGTGATACTAAATTCTTCGCAGCGCATGGATCAATACTGTAAGCATGGGTTCTAAGCAGATGCCTGTAATCTTTATTCAGTTGAGCATGAGGAGGGATAATGCTCCAATAATTGGAGCGAACCATCTCCTGACAGCCAAGATAAACAATACTGTTTACAGCCATGTGGTGTGTAAATGGTTGCAACATGACAGCATCGTGTTCCAAAGCCACAACCGGTCGATCTAACTCAATACATTTACACCACAAACTAAAGTGACTTAATAAACAACATATTTCAGGTGGTGTAAGGTCGTGATTAATAAGCTTTAGCCAAGAGAGCCATGTTTTTTCTTGTGCATGAGGAGGCACTACAATGCCTTCCATCATGTTGCCTGTACCGTCAAATGCGTCCCAGTATTGTGCTTTTTGGCCAACTTTTACGCATGAATCCATGCACCTCTTGGCCATTTCTTCGCTTTGTTTATGATTCCTAATCCTGATTATGTAAGTTCCTTCTACTTCAGGGTTATAGGACCATTGCAGTGTCTTTTTTAATACTTTCATAATTTTATGCTAAACTCGTTGTAATGACTTTCAAGATACGCTCCCAAAACATCTTTGGCAGATTTACTAGTCTTTTTCAAATTTTTACGAATATCATGCAGGTTTTTCAAACCCCAAGCTGCGTCTTTCTCTTCAGCACAGTAATTGTGAATATTGTTGAATTCATGTTTTGAAAAATCATCGATATTTAAAAATTGATAAATTTCTTTCAGTACTCTTGCAGGAGAAGAAACTAATTCATCATAATTAACAATATACAAATTTTCCCTACAATTTTTGATTCCATGTATTAGGCTGTTATAGGGGTCACTGATGAATCTTTCCCATAAAACTTTGGCTCTGTTCGCTGTGTTAATAGGCAGATTTGAAGTTCTACACTCTTGATCAACAAAGTTATTCTCATCCTTATTTTTTTCAATAAGTGTGATATAACTTGTAATTACATCTGCAACGGGTCTGTTAGTGCAAATGATTCTAGGATTAGGATCAAAAAACATTCGTAATGGAACTATGTTTTTGGGATATCCTCTGTGCTTATCTAAAACATACTTAGTTTCAAGGTCACCATACCATCCTTTGATTATGGCATCATATAAAAGAGCAGATTTTTTCTGGTAGTCAAAAGTATAGGTCTTGTTGACCATGTCTAGAACGCCATTCGTTGCACACAAAATATCTAATATTGGACTGGTGGGAGTAACAGTAAAATCTTTTCTCTGACCAATCAGAGAGCCCAATAAAGTACTGCCACTTCTGGGCAATCCAGCCAAAAAGAATACCTTAGCACCCACCATTCACCTTTTTCTCAACTAGTTTTCTCAAATCAGGCATGACATCGTCCCAAATTCTTACACTTTTTTGTCTCAATAAAGTCATTTTATTACTAAACCAAGGCGTTTGGTTATTGCTTGTGTTAAAAACATAATAGTCTGCACATGGCGTTAAAACTATACATTCTTTATCTAACGCACCAGCGATAGTACAAGTAACAGTGGGACAAGTAATCAATAAATCCATGGAATTAATGTAATCAGCCACATCAGACAAACTGGGTATTTTCTTAGACAAGTCTACAATTTCTGGGAATTCTTTTAATTCTTCCATACACACATCTTTTTGTAGGCTGTAAAAAGTTACATCCAGATCCTTAAGTGTGTTGTAAACAAGTGCTAAAGGGAAATTTCTAAACTTAGGTACAGGATTGCCACTCCACCTTAAACCAATCTTGAATTTACCTTTAAGCCTTTTTTGTTTGGCTTGAATGTATGTCCCTTTCCATAAATCTTTTTCTCTTACATTTAAAAGAATGGGCAAATATTGGCTATATGTCCATTGGAAGTCTTTGTATTCTTCGGCATCGAAATGCCGGATAAATTTATATCCATTCTTTTCGTAAAATTCGATCAGACCCCTTCTTTTGTTTTTGATCGGGTCTTCATAAAAAACGTTATATAACCGTGCATCAATTCCCATCTCTTCAAGATTTTTCAAAAACCTTAAATTTATAAATTCATCTCCAAGGCCAGCTTCTAAATATACAATTAACTTTTTGCAATCAGGCGTTCCTTGCCAAAATTGCAAAGGTAATTCAGTGGCGTTGTGATATTGATGGTTAAACTGAAATCGGCGAGCCATGTCCTGCGCCATTATTACATTCTTCAAACCCTCTTGAAAACGACCAGACCTAAGTTGATGAGGACCCATAGCTGCATCAAATTTTACTTTTTGCTGATCATTCAATTTTTCTCTGTCTATACTTTCAAGAACTTCCAAAGCATCTGATTTTTTATTTGCTTCATACAAACACGACGATTTTTCTATTTTTGCTTCAACTGAATTACCGAACTGTATCACGCTTTCTATAATGCTTAAAGCCATTGTGTAGTCACCCACGCCCTTAAATGCCGGATAAAGCTTGGAAGGCAAAGTCATTTTTATTTCATCGTCATCGCCACTTACAGCTTTTTCACAAAATGCAATTGCTTCTGTATAATCACCTAGATTCATATACGACATAGCAACTATTGCAAATTCTTTAGGCTTGTCAGCTGTTCTACCAAGAACTTCAGTAATTCTTCTTACAAGATCAATCTCGCCAAATTGAAGAAGTACGGCTAATATTTCTTGAATGTCCATTACTTCAGGTAGCCTTTCTTTGTCAGAACTTCCTTAAGTTCAGACATTGCTTCATTCCAATTCCTTGGAGACTTTTGCTTTACTAATGTCACATTGTCACCATACCAATGTGTCTTATTGCCCACTTGACACCACAAGTAATATGCACTAATTGGCACCATGACTATAACTTCTTTGCCCTGACTAGCTGCAAGATGCGCAATACTAGTACAGGATGTAATCACCAAATCCAGATTGTTAATCAAAGCCATAGTATCTTCAAGAGTTTCCAGCTTATCCTCAACATTGATTAAACCCGGAAAGTCCGGCAATTCTTCTATGCCATCATGCTTTTGCAGACTGTAGAATTCTGCCTTCACATCTTTCAAAATATTATAAATTTGCTTCAAGGGATACGATCTGTGCAAGTCATGTTCATAGTGCTTGCTACCCCTCCATCTAATTCCAACCTTCAGACCTTTACCCTTAATCTTCCACTTCTTCTTGAATTCTGAGCAAGCCTTTAGATAGGGACCATACCACAAATCCTTATATTCACAGTTCAGATAAATTGGTAGTCTCATAGACAGAGTCCAATAAATATCTGTCAGTCCCAACTTCTTGGCTTCTGACAAATCCTCCATAACCTGAATGCCATTCTTCTTGAGAATTTGCGTCAGGCCAACCCTGTCATTCTTGTCTCTATCAGATTGAGTTGCTGTATACCAGTAAGCATTAATCCCCATGTCCTTCAAATGCTTCATAAAGCGACAATTGATTATCTCATCGCCAATACCAGCTTCACCATAAACAATCAAATTCTTAATTCCGGGCGTACCTTCCCAAAATTCATATCCTAGTTTTCTATTTCGCTCCATCAAAGCTTCGTTTTGCCAAAGCTTCATCTTGGCACCTTCCAACATGAAGTGCCTCAAGCCTTCTTGAAAACGATCTTCGTACAGGTAATAAGTACCTAAATTGAATCGAATCTTAATCTTTGTTTCATCATCTAGTTCGTCGGCATGATTAAACAAAGCATCCTCCAAAAGCATCTTGGCTTCTGGCTTTCTTTCCAAAAGATATAGACTATAAGCCTTGTCCAAGGCAAGATTCACAGTTGGAGTAAACTGCTCCTGAATCTTGATGTAAGCCATCGCCTTTTCAGGATAATTACAACGATTGTAAATGTTAATTAAATTGGATCGAAGAACATTAGTAAACTCTGTAGCAGGAGATAAAGCAATTGCCTTTTCTCCACTTCTCATCGCATCAAACCATTGTTTTAGCTTAAAATAACATTTACTAATATTTTCATATTGAAAAAAAGTTCTACTGTTTTTTTCGAATACCTTAACAACATCCACAGCCAAAGCAGATTCGCCCAAAGTTTCTAGTGTAGCAATAAATGGTTCCAAATCATTGATGCCCGCTGGAGCATCTGCTTGCTGTGGTATATTTTGTTGAGGCAACTGCTGATAAGGAGCAGGAGTGCTAGGAAATTTTTCTATGCTCATTTAATCACCACCAATTTCACTGCTGTTGCAACATGCACATTGTTAAATCTCTTAGAAATTTCATTGATTTCTTGAGACTTGTTGTTTCTGGCTAAGTCAACGTAGTCTTCGTCTAGTTGGAAATCTTGATTAAGAATTTCGAAGTCCACATCAATTTCATCAGCAAAACCAAGATTCCCATCATGGAAATCCTTATACCACGAACAATACTTCTTACTTAAACTCTTGATAACACCTAAACTAATAGGTCGTTTATGCCTTGGATCATTTAAAAATGCATCATGCCTTGGATTTAAAGACATAATTTCTACAGTAGCTCCAGATTCACAAACCCTGTAAATTTCTTTAATTAGATTTGCAAATCCTTCGCCAATATATTCCAACACATACTTGGCAACAACATGACTTACACTATTATCCTTAAAAGGCAATTTGCCCTTTTCAAGATCCAGAACCTTGTCTGGTTCAACTTTAGGATTGATATCAATATTTAAAAAACCATCTAGTTTTTTAAATCCACAACCAAGATTAAGTTTTTGCATACATAATTATATGCAAAAGGAAAATTATGCTAAAAAATTCTGATTATTATAGAGGCTTTATGGAAGGAGCTTTGGTCATGCTCCTTCCTGCACTTTTTTGTTTCGTTTGTATGATATTATTTATGTTATTTTGAACACCCATTTTTTCTTGCCGCAATCCCAAATTCTAACTAATCCTTTTTCAAGACAAATTTCCCTTTCAGTTCTCAATTCGCCTTTTGGCTTTCTTTGAGATTGCTTGGATCGCCTTTTACACTTCTTGGTTATGTCAACGTAGGAATAATCTGGCTTACCATCATCTATCAAATCAAATCCTAATTTTCTGTAGACACCTCCAACACTCCATCTATTGTCACTCCATGAGCCTATAGTAGAAAATCCATTCTCTTTTGCCCATAAAATACAAGCTTTAAACAACTTAGAACTTCCACCAATTACACTGATATCATCTTTAAAACACAACCTATCAAGAATAAGTTCTTGAACGCCACGATGATGCTTGCCCAAAGAAATTCCACCAATTAATTCATTATTAAAAAACAATCCAAAACAAATAATTGCTAATTTATTTGCACCTTGTATATGATAAAAATCGCAAAATTGTTGAAATTCTGGCTTTTCAATTGGTTTAATCTCACACTTTCTGCCAAATATTTTTATGCTATTTTTATTCAAAATAGATTTTATAAAGTTTCTACATTGATTGTTTCTTTTAATCCATTCATCTTCAAAAATAGTAATCAAACGAACTTCTTTGGCTACACATTTTGTATATTTATCCCAATGATATTTACGAGTTTTTGCCTCTCCCGACAATTCGTTGTGCCAGTAAAGACCACAGTATTCAAAACCAATTTTCAATGAATCATCATAAAGATCAATTTCTTTGCCATCAAGAATGGTTCTATTGGTTTCAAATGTATACCCAAAAGAATTCAACCATTCTTTTATTTCATTTTGTGTTTTGCCATAAATTCTATTTTCGGCCAACATACAAGCAGCAGGTACACCATATTTTTCAATGTTAGTCTTGGTCATTTTTTCTATGACTTCAGGACTTTGTCCTGCATATTCTGTTCCATATTTTTCAATGCAGGTTTTTTTTGATTTTTTCTTAAAATGTTCAGATTGATATATTTCTTCAGTGCCATATTTTTTTTTATTAGTATTTTTTCTTTTTTCATTAAATTTCTTATTTTGCAATGGAAATTTAACACCATATCTTTTAAGTAAAGTTTCTTGAATTTTCTTTTTAATTTCCGCCACCTGTGAAGTGTACTCCACTCCATAACGAGCTAAATTAGATTCAATAATTTTATTCTTAACTTCTTCTGATTGTGATGCATGGGGCATCCCAAATCTTTCCAAATTAGTTTCTTCTCTTTTTGCCTTGATTACCTCTGACTGCATCGGGAATTCAACACCATATAGACTTAAATTTGTAGCTTTAGTTTTCTCTCTAACATCTTCATTTAACAAAGAACTAACAGTACCATAAGTAGACAAACAAGTTTGCTTCATTTTTTCTTTTACAGCATCTGTTTGAGATGCAAATTCAGCCCCATATTTTTCAAGATTAGTTTTTTTCATTTTTTGCAAAGTTTCAGGCATCTTTGCTTTAATTTTTACAATTTTCTTATCTTTTACATTTTGCAGTTGGGAATTATGTGTAACGCCAAATCGGATAAGATATCCTTCTGCTTTCTTCTTGTTTTTGCAGTCTTTTTCGCCACAACTGTCTTTAGGGCACTTTTCAAGCCCTCTTTCTCTTGTTTTAATTTCTCTTTCAAACTCTTTGCCACAGTAATCACAAGAATACCAAGCTTTAGATGACTTTGGCAACGATTCATAGGACGCAGTAAGTTTAGATGTTACAATCATATCAGTCTCCCTTGAAAAAAGCATCAGTTAATAAATATAATATGTTTTGAAAATAAAAGCAAGATAAAATTTTATATTATTCGAGGAGTGTAATTTAAATTTGCAATAGCCAACCACTAAGAATAAATGCCAGCCAAGTTCCGAGCGTAATGGGGAGAATATCACCATATCTGGTGAGAAGATCTTGCTTCCATTCTTTAAGATCTGCATTACCTTCCTGCAATAAGGTATCACCATCTAATTGAACACCACCATTTGGACCGGGTGGATTCTTTATTTTTGAACGAATTCTACCAAGCATAATCTTGGCAAATGCTAAAGCTCCATCTTGCATAGCTTCCTGCACTCTAGTCCAATCATTGTTTTTTTGAATATATTGCACAATACAATGGTGAGGACGATGTGGCTTTGGATAAAGTTTGATATCTCCATAGCCACC
>Ga0214163_1000908_pt1 | contig 13333 bp, 10 predicted proteins | sample LakMenepilimnion_2_FD_153001 | JGI IMG/M metagenome (GOLD analysis project Ga0214163, IMG submission 153001) | Freshwater microbial communities from Lake Mendota, WI - Practice 15JUN2010 epilimnion v4 | ecosystem: Environmental > Aquatic > Freshwater > Lake > Epilimnion/Euphotic zone | place... | reverse complement strand
GAGGCAGACGCAGGAGCCGCCACCTGCACGAAGCGAGTTGGCGAAGGGCTCGCAGCCTTGGACGAGCCGCGCTTTTGCGTCAGCCCTTGAGCATGCAGCCAGTTCCAGAAGGTATAGGGGGCGATACCTACCATTTTGGCAAAAGCCGTGGAAGAAAGCCCGCTACGCTGAGACTCCGCAATGGCCGCTACCCTTGACTCAGTCGTTCTTTGCACACGTCCCAGATCATCCCTTTTTATAATCGTGAGTTGGTTATCCATAACGTGGGACACCCCTGCCTCCCCACGCCTCCCGTTCCAAGCACGTCCCTAGGGTCGTTGGGGTGTCGGTTAGGCTGCACTTCATCATAGATTTCCACCTTGCGCCCAATGGCAGCTGGCATCTTGGCAGTGACGCCGCGTGTGGCGAAACCTTTGGAGGTGACCAAAAGCACATTGCCAGCAGCTGGCAAAATCTTAGCAAGCGATTCAAGGTAGTGACAGCGACCTGTGATTTGGACGGGATTATAAAATGACCAGTTTGCAGGAACACTCAGATGATTTAAACGATTCTTGAGGTCTTCAAAGCTTACGTGCAAACATGACCACTTCACGACCAAGGCCAAGTCCGGCCAGCTTCTGATACAGCTGACGCTTCAGTTCCCCATAGCCAGCACGTTGCATGTTGAGCTCAAAAAGCTTTCGCTTGCCATGACAAGTTCTGCCCAGTTTGTCATCGCCGACATAGAGATCCCCCATCAACAAGAACAACTCGATGGGAAAGGTAGACTCCTGATGCACGACCTCATATCCGCAACGAGCGAGCAGATCAGCCAATGAAGCATGATCAAAGTAATTGATGTGGTGAGGAGGGGCTATCCACCACTCAGGCAGAGGCTGCGCACTTACTGCGGCTTTCTGCAGTGGGTTAAAGTCATTCGGCACAGCAATGCTGATAAGTCCGGCTGGAGACAGCATCCCGTGAATGATCTTCAAAAACGCCTCTGGATCTGGAATATGCTCCAGCACCTCGCTCATGTTCACTGCATCAAACAGCCCGAATAACGAGGCATTTTCCGCGCTGAGAAATTCATTGGTGACATCCAAGCCCTGATTGCGGCTGTGATCCGCCGCCTGCACGCTGGGTTCGATGCCCTTCACATCCCAGCCCCTTGATTTGCCATGCAAGAGAAACAATCCTGGCCCGGAGCCCACATCCAACAAGCGACGACGCCCTGGTGCCAGATGAGACTCCAGAGTCTCATACCTTTCTGCATAAACCATGTTCCACCACTCCAAATCTTCCATGTAACGCTGGATGTATAATGGCTTTTCAGCTGAGTAATAGTCATGTTGATAAGCTGCGGTCAACTCCTCAGCAGTGGGCACGGGGATGATGTGCTTAAAGCCATGAGGCTGACAGTCGATCACATCAAAACCATTCGCGGTGCCCAGCACAGGGCCTTGATGTTCATGCCATTTTTTGTGCGTCATCGTATTCATGAGCGATATTGAAGTGTTTGGGCGATTTCGGCTGCAATACGCTGTGCGCCTAGGGCATCACAATGATCAAGAGCAGCCTGAGACATGGTGAGCCGCCGTGGGGAGTCCACGAGAATTTCACTGACGGCATGAATAATCGCAGCCTCATCCACATGCTCATGATGCCCAAGACTGATGCCTAGACCAGCATCCACGAAGGCCTGACTGCTCTCGAAGTGATCATCCGTCAGGGAAAGATAAATCGCAGGCACCCCAATTGCGGCGAGCTCATAAGCTGTGACTGAAAAGCAGGCCAGAGCCAGATCAGCCTTTGCCATAAGCTCAGCCATGGCATCAACCGCCCGATGTATTTCATGGCTGTAGCTGACTTTTTGGATCTCCGCATCAAAGGCCGCCTGATGACAAAAAGAACCACCAAGAACAAAGACCGCGTGGAAAGGCATTGTCACCTTTTGCAGTGCAGTCACGGCCTGAAGAGTCATCCCGGCAGGATCACTGCCGCCCATGGTGACGAGTATTTCTGGCAAAAACCGCTCCCTCCTGGGGGCATCAACGCGTTTTTGACGTACTTGCTGAAACTGCCGTCTCATAAGCACCCAATCCCAGCCCCAAAACAGCCTGCCATGAAGCTTATTCCAATCCAGCCGCTTCACCTGCCTGACGGGCGGCGAAAAAACCAGATCACAGGCCAGACGTTTTTCCTCCATGTCATCCACATCCACGAGGAGCACTCCACAGCGGTCACGAAGATCCGCTAAAAAATCGGTAGTGATGCCGTCACCACGCAGATCCAAGACCAACACATCAGCGCCAGTCTGGCGAATGTAATCCTCAATCTGCGTCCAATGCATGGATACGTCATCAGCCAAAACCAAGTGGCGATGCCTGCACTCTGAGATGAGCTTGGAACATACTGGCGAAGCCCGCGTTGCAAAAGTGATGCCCATACTCTGCTCCTCACGCAAAGCCTCAGCCAGAGCCAGACAACGAATGAGATGTCCATGACCAATCTCAGGTGAGGCATCACAACGTATGAGCACGGTGCGATTCTTTAAACCGGCGACTTTCTGTGCAACGGCGGCATTCACACGCATTAGTTCCGGCTGCTTGCGCAGCAGGAGCACGACGGAGCGCACATCAATCTCCCCCGCCCGAGCTCCGAGTCGCTCGTGCAGGAGATTCAGAAACTCAAGGTCTGCCGGAGTATCCACTGAAAGTCGAGCCCCTTTGAACTGGAGATCTTCAGGCACCGGCAGCATGACCGTATTTACGAAGCCGGGATGCTTTTTAAAGTAGGTGCAGGTGTGCTCCACGGCAATGGGGTCCGCTGAGGCCTCCGAGTCGAGCTTGGTGAGAGCCGCCATCGTAAAAGCCTCGAAGCCCTCGTTAATGTCAGGCACGCCCTGTTCAGCAATACAAAAGCCAGCCTGATGCTCCAGCAACCCCCTGACCTGAGCATCAACGGAGGCAGGATCTACCAACGGCGCATCTCCGGTGACCCGCACGATGATTTCAGCCTTGGCCTCTCGCGCAGATTTTAAAATTCGCTGGAGCACATCCGTCTCAGATCCACGAACGACGCGCACCCCCAGACTGGTGACGTAACCTGCCAGATCGTCATCACCCATCTGATCAGAAGTCGCCAGCATGACTTCATCGACACACTGGCACTGCCTCAGACGATGAATGAGATGCCAGATAACAGGCTGCCCGGCCAAATCCGCAAGAACCTTGCGGGGGAAACGAGCTGAACCCATACGGGCCTGAATGATGGCAACAGTGCGAGGTCGTGACATGCAGATGAACTCAGCCTTGGATTGCAGATGTGCCACGCAGCTTCATCGTCGGACGCAGTCCATCGCTGGGATCAGCCCGCCAGTCACGCTCCACCAGTTCGATCTGTGCTGGTCTTTTCACACCGTCACCATCTGCCAAAAAGGCTTGTTTAACCTGTGTTATCACAGCTTCGATCTGCTCTGGTAGCCAGCAATGACCTGCGGCATACTCGCCACCCTTGCCGTCCAGATCCAGATGAAACTCCACAACAGAGGCCCCCCAGTGATGAATGGCCCTCGCTATGACACCTGGATTCACCGTGTGATCTGACCAGCCGACCTTGCAGCCAAAGGTGTCACGCATTGTCTTGATGGCTGCCAGATTGCATTCAGCAGGCGGCGTCGGATAGCTCGAGGTGCAATGCAGCAATGTCAGATCCGTGCATCCCTCGCTTCTCAAAACATCCACCGCGACTGCTATCTCCGCCATCGTCGCCATGCCAGTGGAGAGAATCACGGGCTTCTTCGTGCGGGCACATTCAGCGAGCAGATCCGACCACAGCAACTCATAGGAAGCTATCTTGTAAAAATCTACAAACGGCTCCATCTCCTCAACAGCCTGCAAATAAAAAGGCGTGCAGGAAAACTCAATCCCAAGCTCGTGACTGCGGTCTGAAAGAGGCTTTAAGAAAGAAACCGGCAACTCCCACTTACGGCGCTCACGATGCCCAGGCCGGGCCGCGAGAACTTCAGCCGTGAACAACTCATCAATCTTAAAAAGCTGGAACTTGACCGATGAACAACCCACGCGGGCCGAGCAATCCACAAACTCAAGGCAGCGCTCTAGATCTTGGTGATGGTTACTGGAAACTTCAGAAATGAACATAGGAAAGGAGACCCACGCACAGCGAGTCAGCGCGGGCAAGATTGAAGCACATTCATGAATTCACAAGCCCAACTGGCTGTAATAAGGAGCCAGACGCCGGGCATGTTCATCATAGGCACTCTCGAAAATTTTCGCTGCCCTTTCTGCTCCCAAAACCACGCCAGCGGTCAGCACATGTGGAGGCTTCCCAGCCTCGGTCAATCGAGCGGCCACTTCTGCTTTGATGGCGTTCACCAGCAGGCAACCACCCACCGTGCTGCCGGGAGCCACGGGTGACTCCAAACCTTCGATCTTCACCATGGCATCACCAATCGGTGCCCCAGTGTCCAACACGATGTCCGAAAAATCTTGGAGTTTTTTTCCACCAGGATGCCGCGTTGTGCTGGCATCCGCATGTCGTTTGGAAACAATCGATACGACTTTGACCCCACGTCGCTGAAACTCCTCCGCCATCTCCACCGGCACCACATTGCAGCCACTGGAGGAAATCACCAAAGCGCTGTCACCCGGCTTTAAGTCAAAGTTTCGCAGGATACGTGACGCAAAACCGCTGACGTTTTCGAGAAACATCGCCTGTCTCTGCCCATTGGCTCCGACGACCAGATTATGAAACGTCAGCGACAGTTCGACAATGGGATTAAAACCAGGGAAGGAACCATACCGCGGCCACATTTCCTCCACCAAAATACGACTGTGGCCGGAGCCAAAAACATGCACCATCTGGCCAGCCAAAATCGTCTTGGCAAACAAGTCTGCTGTCTGCTGGATCAGCGGAAGCTGCCCTAGCACACAAGTGATGAGTTCAGAGGATTTGGCGAGATAGGTTTCTGCGGGTGTCATAAGAAAGTCAGTTTTTGTTCAATGCATGATAAGCAGCTCCGATGGCTCCAGCCCACTCACCGGCACTGGCCAGAGAAAGCCGCACGCGATGCCCGCCAGGACGCCATTCATAATCATCCAGATAACGTTGCAGCGGCATCAGCAAAACATCTCCTGCGCCAGAAGCAATGCCTCCGCCCACAACTACGACTTCAGGATCGAGGACATTGATGAGCGATGCTATACCGACCGCAAGATGTCTCACGGACTCAAGCCAAATCTGCGATGCCTTTTCATCACCAGCAGCCACTGCCCCGATGAGGTCCAGCGTGTTTTGAAAGCGCCCCGAGCAGCGTGACACGAGTGTTTTGTTTCCCAGAAAAGATTCGAGACTGCTGGGCGTGTTGAAGATGTCCTGAGGGCCGTCTGCATCCAATGAAATATGCCCGAGGTGACCTCCGCGTCCGATGTGGCCTCTGAGCAAGCGTCCTCCCGACCAGATCGCCCCACCCACGCCAGTGCCAAGTGTGATCATGAAGGCATCATCGCAACCCTTCACAGCGCCACACCAAACCTCTCCCATGAGCGCAGCATGAGCATCATTGACCACACTGACATCACGTTGCAAAAAGTCTGGCCAGTCAAAATCCTCCAAGCCATGCATTCGACCCGGCATCAGATCAATCCGGCGTCCGTTTGGATTGGCTAAACCCGGTGCTGACAGCCCCACACGCATCGCTCCGCCTCCTGCCTGCTTTTCAAAATCCCGCACCAGAGCAAGAACCGTCGCTGCAAATCTCGGGACGAGCGTCAGAGACTCACCAGACTCGATAAAATCACCATCCAAAGTGGGTGCTGAATGTTTGGCCACCACCACCCCATCAGCACTCCTGATCAGAACGGCTTTAATGTTCGTACCACCAAGATCAATGCCGATCAAAAGACTCATCTTTTGTTAGTTCTGCTTTGATTGATGCCCTTCAGAAACAGTCCATCCGCCATCCACGGCGATGACTTGGCCTGTGATAAATCGCGAGGCTCGCGACAGCAAAAACAAAGCCGCGCCGTCGCAATCTTCAGGCACACCTACACGCCCGCCATCGAGAGGCTGCTTCGCCGCGATGAACTGGCGAATTTGTGCATCGCCAACAGCGCGCTGCGACATAGGAGTCTCCACAAGTGCCGGTGCCAGCACATTGACGCGAATATTGTGCGGCGCGTAGTAGCTAGCGATGGATTTGCTAAAACCTACGATTCCCGCCTTGGCAGCCGCATAAGCGTGGCTCGCAAAAAATTCAGGTGATGGTGACCAACCTAGGACGCTGCCCATGTTTAAAAGGCATCCTCCTGTTCCCTGCTGCAAAAATTGCCTTACCGCAGCCCGGTTTGAAAGCACGATGGAACGCAAATTGAGATCCAAGGTGTAATCCAGACCTGCATCCGTCATTTCATGCAGGGGGCCGTCACCTTTCGAGCGTCCACTACCTCCAGCCACGTGGTAAAGCGCGTCCAGTCGCCCAAAAACTTTGGCTGCCAGTTGAACGGCTTTTTCTGAAGTCTCCGACAGCGACGCATCTCCCACGACTCCGACAGCACGTTCACCAAGGATCTTCAACGCTGAGGCGACATTGACCTCGGAACGGCTGCAAACCACAATGCGAGCGCCGTTTTGCACCAAGGCCTGGGCCGCGGAAAGGCCAAGGCCCGTCGTGCCACCCATGACGACCACAACGAGATCTCGGACATCGTAAGTGGCTGTCATAGAGGACTCGGAGCTTGCTTCAGACCGGTCAGGAGATCATTCCCACTCGATGCTTGCTGGCGGCTTCGTACTGATGTCATACAGCACACGATTCACGCCTTTCACCGAGTTGAGAATCTTGTTCGATGCATTGCGCAGCACGCTGTAGGGCAGCTCCACCCAGTCTGCCGTCATGGCATCCTCACTGATGACCGCACGCAGAGAGATTGCCTGCTCGTAACTGCGCTCATCACCTTTGACTCCCACCGTTTTCACCGGCAGCAAGGCAGCATACGCCTGCCAGACCCTCTCATACCAGCCGCTGCGGCGAAGTTCGCCAATGAAGATGGCGTCAGCCTGCTGTGTCGTCAGGACTCGCTCTGGAGTGATTTCTCCAGGAATACGAACGGCGAGACCCGGACCTGGGAATGGATGACGCCACAAGGCTACATGCGGAATGCCGAGACTGGCTCCGAGGGCACGCACTTCGTCTTTGAATAGTTCAGCCAAAGGTTCAAGCACCTTGCCCTGCTCCTTCAGCTCCATGATGCGGTCCACACGGTTGTGATGCGTCTTGATCTTGCTGGCGATCGAACCGCTCGTCGCGCTCTCGATGACATCAGGGTAAAGGGTGCCTTGCGCGAGGAGCTCGACATTGTCAGCCACCTTCCAAAACTCCTCGACGAACAAAGTGCCAATGATGCGGCGCTTTTGCTCAGGATCAGAAACACCTTTGAGAGCCGAAAGGAAAATCTCACTGGCATCAATTTGCTCAATCGGGACGCCCACTTCTTCAAACAACTTCTTCACCTCGGCAGATTCGTTCAGGCGCATCAATCCGGTATCGATGTAGATGCAGCGAACTTTCACTCCAGCGCGATGCAGCAAGACGGCAAGAACCGTGCTGTCCACACCACCCGAAACGCCACAGATCACTTCACGCGCTCCGACATCAACTTTGATCTGCTCGATCATCTGGGCCTTGAACGCATTGATATCAAACTTCGCCAAAGTCGCTCCAGAGCGGGTCAGGAAGTTTTTCAAAATCGCGGTGCCTTCGTGGCTGTGAGTTACCTCTGGATGGAACTGAATGCCCCAAAATCTCTCACTCCACTTCAAAGCCACCGGCACGGCGTCTTCATTGGTTGCGATGACTTCAGTCGTCACCGCCAAGTCTGCGCACGTATCACTGTGGCTCATCCAGACCTGGGATTCGTGGGAAATGCCAGCAAACAAATCCTCATGGCTTTTGACGACGAGCTTGGCCGGGCCATACTCCCGAGTCACACCCGGTCTCACGGTGCCACCGTGCTTGATGTTCAGTAGCTGCATCCCATAGCAGACGCCCAGGACAGGGACACCAAAGGAGATCAGCTTTTCAAAATCCACATCAGGCGCATCTTTATCCGAGGTGCTGCGCGGGCCGCCTGAGAGGATGATCGCACCTGGATTCTTCAGGTTCACCAATTCAGCCGGTGGATAAAGATGCGAGGTGAAGCCCAGTTCCCTGACCCTGCGGACAATGAGCTGGCTGTATTGGGAGCCGTAATCAAGTACAGCGACTTCGTTTTCAGTCATGAGATCAAAATTTGTTAGCTTTGCCGGTGCCTGATGTTTCAAGCGGGCTCGTAGTTCACAGGCTCTTCCGTGATCACCACATCATGAGGATGGCTTTCCTTCAGCCCCCCGGCGGTAATGCGCACAAAACGTGCCTTCGCCCGAAGATCATCCAAAGTGCCAGCCCCAACATAACCCATGCCTGAGCGCAGACCGCCCATCAGCTGGAAGACCACATCCGCGAGTGGTCCTTTAAAAGGAACACGCGCTTCGACACCTTCAGGGACCAGTTTGCCGGAGCTGTTCTGACCGTAACGATCTCCCGCACCTTTGCGCATGGCTTTCAAACTACCCATGCCGCGATATTCTTTAAAGGTGCGCCCCTGCCACTTCACCATGTTTCCAGGACTCTCCGCCGTGCCAGCCAGCAGGGAACCGAGCATGACGCAGTCAGCACCAGCGGCGAGGGCTTTGACGATGTCTCCCGAGTAACGAATGCCACCATCGGCGATAACAGTGACACCACGCTCACGACAAACAGAAGCGGCTTCCTGAACGGCTGTAAACTGAGCCATGCCGACGCCTGAGATGATTCGCGTCGTGCAAATCGAACCAGGACCAACGCCGACTTTGATCGCCGAAGCGCCCGCATCGATCAAATGGCGCGCACCATCTGCCGTCACCACATTTCCAGCCACGATCGGGATCTCTCCCCCTACTTTGGCGCGAAGGCGCGCAATCACGTCTGCTACACGCGTCGTGTGACCGGTAGCCGCATCGATAAATAGGGCATCTGCCCCAGCCGCGACCAAAGCCGCGCCACGCTCAGCACAGTCATCGCCCACACCGACAGCAGCACCGACGCGAAGCTGCCCGTTGGCATCCTTGGCCGCACTGGTAAACATCTGCCGCTTCACCACATCCTGTTTGGTGATCAGACCTGCCAGTCGGCCTTCAGCATCCACGAGCGGTAGCTTTTCGATGCGGTGGGTGTACAAGATCTTCAGCGCTTCATCGAAAGAAGTGCCGGGAGTTCCTGTGGCGAGGCGGTCTCTGTTCGTCATGATCGCTGAGACTGGAGTTGTCTCATCGTCGATGTACCACATGTCACGACTGGTCACCATACCAAGCAATCTGCATTCAGGATCAACCACAGGGAAGCCACTGACGCCTTTTTCATGCATCAAGCGTTGCAACTCACCCAGCGTCGTCTCCGGCTTCACACAGTGTGGGTTTTGAATCACCGTGTTTTCAGAGCGCTTCACTTTAGCGACCTGCTCGGCTTGGTAGTCGATAGGGCAGTTGCGGTGAATGACACCGAGACCGCCTTCACGGGCTAAAGCGATCGCCAACTCGGCTTCGGTCACCGTGTCCATGGCGGAGGATAAAACCGGAATGTTCAACCGGATGGAACCACCAAAAGTCGTGCCGATATCGACATCGCCAGGCAGCACCTGACTCAGCCCAGGCAGGACCAAAACATCATCAAAACTCAATGCAAGGGAAGGAATATCGCCCATATGCCATCTAAGCGTCCAGAAAACGCATGTCACGCAAAAACTGAGTCTTGATGCAAACTAAGACCAACCGCTCATGGACGATAGACACGCACCTTGCCGGTGTAGGCGTCGATCTGCATGCAGTAGTAGTTGTCCGGCAAAGTATTCGCAAGAGAATGACGATCTTCAATCACTGTCAAAAAACTGACAGGAAGAGGCGGGATGGTATAGGCAAAAGCGGCACCAGTCAGTGTAGTGATTGCCGCTGCATTATCCGTATTCAAAAGCTTGCAACTTCCATCGGGATAAAATCTCAATGCCGCATATTCAACGTTGCTACCACCCACGCCACTTGAAGGCTCAAAGAGGTAATTATTATTGGAATCAGCCTGTTGCTTGATTGTAGTGGCCAAAAGAGGAGACCATTCTTCTTTATCACTGATGATAATTCCTGAATCCAAGTAATACACCTCAGAGAGAGCTTTCGCGTCCGTTCCATTGGGGGTTTCTACGACCTGATACGCATAAAACAGCTCCGCAGAGGGATTAGAACTATCGGCATCAGTGTATTTATAAAATCGCATCTCCACCTCAGTACTGCGCGAAACGGCACTTTGCTGGGCAAGGCTCAGGCGGTTTTGCAAGCCGTCACCAGCTGAATTAAGTCTTGTGGCACGGATAACATCGACAAGAGCAGGTGTCATCAAAGCAACCAGTAGAGCGATGATGCCAACAACAGTTAGCATTTCAACCAGAGTGAAAGCCCTCTGACGATTTGAAGTAGATTGGAAGCAAAAGGGGCGTGTCATATCGAATTACTAGGTTCAAATACTCCACTTGGCACCACGCAACTGCACGGTAGCAGAAAACACGCGATAGTTAATCCGCCTGGTATTTAAAATTTCGACCAATTGGCTAATACTTGTGTCCAAATCTGTAGCGCTTGAGCTATCGAAGGGCGAATGAAGTGAAGCACCAAAAGGGGGTGTCGAATCCCCCCCCTGTTCCAAGCTAATTCGTTCGGCAGATTTTTCATCAATGGCCACAAGAACGACTCTCACAAGCGGGGGTAGCAAAAATTGATTACCTTGAGGCAGCAGCGCTGATGAGCCCACTGTGCTATTAGAATTGTATGCGTATTGTGGAGCAATATCCACAGTGTCATCATCATCAGAATCTTGGGATAAACCGTTGGCAGCAGTAGCTCTAAACTCACGGCGCGGCGATATGATCAAAGCGATGATGTTGTCTGCTATCGGTCGAGTGGTACCGATGTCCTCAGCATCTTCGGAATCTGCATTTATCGCCCCGCCGGCATCAACGTGCCATCCATCGGGGACAGTTCCATCTGTGGGAGCAGGTAATGAAAAAATCTGGTTTTTCTCAGCTGGGGGTGAGTATTCCATCAGACGATAACGGTAGCGAAAATCGCCTTGCGGCAAGATGCTTGGGCGGAAAGCTTCGTCTGATGAAAATTGGACAAAGTAGCCGCGAGCGCACAGCAGTTTGTCCAAACCGACATAGAGCGGATTTTCTGTCACACCTAAAGGTGCCTGGAAAAAGACTGCGTGCCCAGGTAGATAGGGAGCCCCGCCACCTGCTGGCACTAAATCAGATGCGTCCCCACAACGAAATTGAAGATCGGACTTTCTTCTATAGCTTCCTGGATTTGTCGCAGCAGTCGCAACACCACCAGATGTAGGGCCCGCTGTTAGAAGGTAATTATTCTCGTAGTCAAGATAGGTATTGAGCGTGGCTTGGCTCAGATTCCTAGTGATGATATCGAAGGCAGTTCTTGCTTCACGAAATTGGCTGACGCGGGCATTTGAGGCGGACCATGTCGCTTGCACCTGACCGATGACTTGAGCATTGATGAGAAGCAATATGGTCAAGACCGCCAATGAGACCAAGATTTCAACCAATGTGAAGGCTCTGGTGCGCCGAAAGAGATTTTGATGAGAAATGTTTTTCATACGATTCCTTGGCTAAATTACGGAGCAAAGCGTTTGGATTCCAAAACACGGAAACGATAATAGCTGTCGAGTGGCGGATGAGAAACATCATCGAGAGGGTTTTTCCCATCAGCGAAATCAGCCAAACCACCAGCATTTTGAAGGTCGGCCAAATCGATGTAACGCTCTAAAAGGAATGAGCCCCGGAATTCTCCCATGATCTCATCGTCTGCGGTGTTGAAATCCCCCTGACTATCGGGATTTCGGCGAAGCGCAGCTTTGATCGCCTGAGCACGAACATGAACCCTGAAGGTGTTCGATCTAGTGGTGAGCTTGGCGTAAAGATTGGCGTAAGGACGCTCACGGGTATTATCTCCTGTTGAGTTGTGATTCGTCCAAAAATTCCTCATGGCAGTTTCTCGGCCTGCTGCTGTGCTAAGATCTGAGGCCTTCACGTTCTCTGTATTTTCTGAAACGGATGGCACAGGAGCAGTTCCCGCCCTACCACCAGAAGTAAGCACTCGAGAAGGAATCAAATGCATTTCGCAGATCTGGGACGCAGACCTAAACAAACCACCACGGAAATTACCTGGTAAATTCATGGCACCTCCAAGTCCGCTAGCCCCATTGCCATTGGCTGTAGTGGTGAAGTTAAACCTCTCCTCAAATTGACGTAATGTAGCCTGGACTCTCTGGGCAGCAGCCACGTTCCACCAGGGATTATCAGCCGTTCCGTTTTCATTATTAAGTCTGTCAATGGCGATGTAGCGATGCCAGCGCGCTGCCCTGTCGCCATCCTTTGCGTTTTCGTCACGGAAAAGAGGTGGCGTTGTCCCTTGTGGGCCAAAGCCTCTTCTAACCCCTCTTGCCGCAGAGTGGTCAGCGTTTGGCAACGCTGCGAACATTTCACTCTTCATCACCGCATGCATGGCTGTGGCACGACGAATATGAGTGAACGGCATGATCTGGTAATTCATGTTTACTTTACCTGCTGTCGATAGAGGCTCACTGATCGCATAGGGCTCCACGACCGGCATCCAGAACAAATCCAGCAGGTAATGATCTGCAGGTGTGACAGCTCCCGGGTGAGAAGTCTGCGCACCCTGTACCTGCACATGAGGTCTGAATAAAAGGTTAGTCCAAGCGCCGTTGCCATTGGTTGAGGCGTCAGGTCCTGTGGCATTGGAGTAAAACACACGGCTGGGCAAAGAGCCCATCATCACAGGAGAACTTACCATACGATTAGGCGTGAAAAAAGAAGAGGCCCCTGGAGCGAATCTAGCACCAAAACTATCGGATCTAAAGTAGGTGGCTCGCCACTCACGAGCAGCAGGCCATCCGCTAGCCTGAAAGTCTCCTACAGCATAATTGCCTTCGTCAGGCTTATTGATGTAAGCACCGACTCGTCCACCTGGATCGCTTTCATCAAAATCATAGTATCGTTGAGCCAAAAAGGCAGGTGAGAGCCCTCCCGTTGTCTCATTAATGTTGGTATTGTTTCCGCCACTGTAGGGAGCATCAGGAACAAGGTTAGCGCTTACAGCAACTGTCTGTGGCAGTAATCGACGCGTTGCATCTTCGTTTTGCACTGACGAATTGCCCGAACGATCAAATCCAGGCTCT
>Ga0214163_1000906_pt1 | contig 13354 bp, 15 predicted proteins | sample LakMenepilimnion_2_FD_153001 | JGI IMG/M metagenome (GOLD analysis project Ga0214163, IMG submission 153001) | Freshwater microbial communities from Lake Mendota, WI - Practice 15JUN2010 epilimnion v4 | ecosystem: Environmental > Aquatic > Freshwater > Lake > Epilimnion/Euphotic zone | place... | reverse complement strand
AGCCACATCCAGCGCGGCGGCACCACGCCCTGGCAGCGTCATTAAAGCCCAGTTCCCCCGCAGTAGGCGCATTCGCCAGAATGCGAGGGTGAGGTTTTTCAAAAACTCGTGAGAGCGAGACAATGCCGCGTGGGTTTTATGAAGAACCAACAGGTGAGCAGTCAGGCTATTTCCCGGCTCAAATCGCGACTTGAGCGACCCTGAACTGCCTTTATTCTCTCCATGGTTATCGAGCAACATCCCGCCCTTCATTCCCTGAGCCTCGAAGACAAGCTCAAGCTATCCGAGGAGCTCTGTCTGGATGCATTGCTCGATGCGCAGCGCAATCCAGCTTTGCGTGAGACGGTTCAGGAACGTTTGCAGGAGTTCCGCGATGATCCTGCCACAGGCATCGCCTGGGACGACCTGAAGAACCGCATTCTCACCTGCAAAAAGGTCGCATGAAGGAGATCATCTGGACAGCAGGTGCCGGACGCGAATTGCAGGAGTTCTATGAGCAGCTTGAAGACGCTCGCGACGAAAGCGGTACCGCACTCCTAGAAGATGTGCAGCGGCTCCTGTCTCTTGCCTCATCCAAGCCTTTCATGGGCACCTACTTCGAAAAGCCCACCCGCAAACTCCTCGTCGCGAGAAGATACGGCATCATCTACTCACCCGAAGATCGCGGCATTGTCGTGCTATCCTTTGTGGACCTGCGTCGCGACTTGCAGCCACTTCGGAGGCGGATTCGCGATTGGTTTGGTGGGAGGGAATAGCAGCCTGCACCGCTGAGCCTTTCCATAGCCAAAGCTCACCGTAGTAGCGGAGGAAGAAGGTAGGTCGGAGTTCTTCCGGCATATCGGTGGAGATCGAACTCCAGGCCATCGTCCGGGCAGTGGCGCTTATGTCAAAGCCCAGGAGGAGTCGTTTGGTGGGCGTTTTGCGCATCATCACGGTGAACAGCATCGCGCTCACCTCCGGCGGGGTATCTTTCACGGCAAAACCCGTGTCAGCATATCTGCTGGGATCGATCTTGGTGATCATGAAAATCAGTTGGCCCAGCGTTTCTGGAGGTCGTCCAAACTCACCCAGTTGGCCGACGTGGTGACGTCGATCTTGCGGGTTAGTTCGGCTCGAAGCTCATCGTCTTCGCCGACTTGGATCGAGGCTAGAACAGCGATCAACTCACTCTGCTCGGCGGGCGAGAGTTCCACGGCTTCTTGTTTGAGCTGGGCGAGTGACATGCTGGGATTTTATCGACTTCGTGAGCGGGCGTCGACCATCGGGCGGCGTTACTTGGCCAGCCTCTCCAGCACGTTCTTCGTGATGCGCACCACATGCGCGTCGTTCCCTTGCAAACCATGTGACCAATCGGTGGTGGCGGCGGTGAAGACGGTGCCGGTGTTCGTGTAGAGACCGAGGCAGGCGGCGCCGGTGCGGCCGATTTCCCATTTCTCATACCACTCGACATCATCCGGGTGCCAGCGCACGGGGCAGGTGCCGAGGACTTCGAAGGTCTTCGGCGTGCCGTCTTTATGCGTGGCGAAGGGCAGGCCGTTGCGCCACTCGAGCTCGCAGCCGTCGCACTCGTAGCCGACGATGGTGTCCTTGGCACCAAAGCGGTCGCCGCGCTTCAGGCCGGTGCCTTCGTAGATCCAGTGGTCGGGGCGATGCACGATGTAGCTGGCGTCGCCATCCATGAACTGGCCGTGGCTGCGCATGTAGCCGCCCCAGAGGAAGCCAACGCCGGTGAGACTGTTCTCCGAGCGGCCGAGCAGGTGATGGCTCCACGCGGTGCTGAGCGTTTTGAAGTCGCGGGTCTGGAAGACGGGATCGAGGTGGTAGTTTTGCTTGAAGCAGGTGAAGGCACGGCCCTCCGCCTCGCTGCGCACCTGCCAACAGCAGGTGTTGCCGCTGAAGAAGGCCACGTTGCCGCCTTTGGCGATCCAAGCCTCCAAGTTGTCGCGCATCGGCGTGCTCCAGTATTCGTCGTGGCCGACGCTGAGGACGAGTTTGTAGTGCGTGAGCATCTCGGGGCGGAATTCGAGGTCGTCATTGGCGGCGAACTCGAGCGGGTAGCCGTTTTGCTCCGCCCACACGACAAAGGGCAGCTCCCAGCGGGCGAATTGCGATGGGCCGGGCCGCTCAAAGCTCACGCGGCTGCCCTGGTTCTTTGAGAGGCTGTTGTAGGCATACACGGAGAAGCCGCCCCAGTTGTTGTAGGCGTTGTAGGTGTTCGAGCAGAGCTGCAAAAGGATCTTCGAGGTGCTGCCGGGCTTGGCTTGGCGCACGATGAACCACGCGCTGCTGCTCGCGGTGCGTGCGCCGCGATGCGTCCACTTCCCGCCGCCATCGGCCGCGCGCAGCGCGACCTCGTAGTAGCCGCTTTTCCAATCCGCACCGACGGGCACTCGCACGCTCTCCGGCCAGCGACAGCCATTTGCGCTGGCATCCTCCGGCACCGGATGCGCCGCGCCGGGCACATCGGCCTTTTTCCACATGACCTCGCGTTTCGCGCCGAGGCGCGTGACCTCGATCTCAAACTTCGCGGCCGTGGTGCTGACATGGATCGGGATTTCTTCTCCCTGCGCGACGCTGCGCTGCCCAGCGTAGCCTTCGATGAAAAGCGGAACGGGATCGGCGGCTTGGATCGCGGAAGCGAAAAGCAGGAGGGCGAGTGATCGGAGCATGGAGACGCTACGCCCTAGGGGGCCGATGGCTTTCAGTCGGTCAGCGCTCGGAAGTCGCGATTCAGCAGCTTTTTCAAGGTCTTCAACTCGTCATGCAAAGGCGTGTCGGTCTGATCTCCGAGCACGCGTCGGGCACGTTCTTCCAGCGCTTCATCGACCGCGTGATCTGCGGCTTCGGCGAGTAGTTCGTGAATGCGCTGCACGAGCGCCTTGGCTTCTTTAATCTTTGCAGCGGCCTGCTCTTCGGTGATTTCGCCATCGGCGAGCAGCTTTAATTGCAGGCACTCAAAGCGGCGGCAGCGCGTCGGGCGCTGCTCGTAGATCGTACAGGTGCAGTCATTGAGGAAACGGCAGGGCTGCTTGAAGTAAGGCTGCGTCTTGCGTCGGTTGATCTGCATCCCGAGCTTCTCAAGCTCCTTCACCGAGTCCTGCGGTTGGAGCCGCACAATCTCAAACAGCACGCCATTGCAGCACATGCCGCAGGCTGTGCAGAGTCGTGAGGCCGCTTCCTGAAACATAGCCTTGGCCTATGCCTGTTTGCACGCCTTGATCGTATTCGCCATGAGCATGGCGATGGTCATAGGGCCGACACCGCCGGGCACGGGCGTGATGGCTTGGCACTTCGGGGCGACCTCTTCGAAAGCGACATCACCGACGAGCTTGTAGCCTTTCTCGGTGCCTGGCGCTTCGACACGGTTGATGCCGACATCGATGACCACCGCGCCTTCTTTGACATGCTCAGCACGGATAAACTCGGGTCTACCGATGGCAGCGACGATGATGTCCGCCTGACGGCAGATGGCAGGCAGATCTTTGGTTCGGGAATGGGCGACGGTGACGGTGGCATCACCGCCCACGCCTTTGGCCATGAGCAACAGCGCCATCGGCTTACCAACAATCATGCTGCGACCAACGACGACAACATTCGCCCCGCTGGTCTGGATGCCAGCGTCAATGAGCAGACGCTGGCAGCCGAGCGGCGTGCAGGGGACGAAGCCTGTGGGATCTTCCAGCGCGAGCTTTGCGACGTTGATGGGGTGGAAGCCGTCCACGTCCTTCGCGGGATCAATCGCACGAACGATGGCAGCTTCGTCGATGTGCTTCGGCGGCGGGCTTTGCACGAGGATGCCGTGGATGGCTGAGTCGTTGTTTAATGCCTCAACGACAGCGAGCAACTCCGCCTGCGTGGTGCTGGCAGGCAGCTCGTGCTTCACGGAATGCAGGCCGAGGTCGCGGCACTTCTTGTCCTTCGAGCGGACATAAGCGCGGGAGGCGGGATCATCTCCCACGAGCACCACGGCGAGGCCGGGCTTCTTGCCGAGCTTCGCCAGTTCGGCGATGTCACGGCGGCATTCTTCGAGGACTTTTTCAGCGACGGCGGTTCCAGAGATCAGGGTCATAACAGAGATAAGTTCCCTCTGCTATACACAGTCATTCCCGAAAAGAAAACGGAGCTTTACATTCGCGGAGCTGTGGATCGATCCAATGGGTTCAACCCTAGTAAGTAGAGCAAACCCCCGAGAGCAGGCGTCGCTACTAGTTTCAGGGAGAAGTGATGCCCCAAGATGATCAGCAGCCACCATGCAGGATGGCAACGGTTTTAGGCTTCCTTCGAAAGTCGAGAAAGGCGGTCACTGCATGCGGTAATAGCTGTCAGGATTGTAAAGCCAGTAGGCATCCATGGGATTCAGGCGTGGCAGATAAACGGCGGGTTTACCACGCTCATCAAGAGCCTCCAAAGCTTGTGTCAGCGGGGGGCCCGGCATGAAGCGTGTCGGCGTAGCTGGAGCCGGTGTGGGCACGGTGTCAGGATGACGAAGCAGGGCGGTTTCCTCGATTTGTTCTACGATCACATCCACCCACTTCAGCTTTTGTGCATCGTCGGCAAACTCGCTCCAGTCGCCTGTGGAGGTTTTTTCATACATGCGCTTGATGAATTCATCACGAGTGATGCCCATCTTTTGAGCGACGGGATCAGCCAGACGACGCCACCACTCTTCGAGGTCCTTCACGTTTTCACGATGCTGGGTGAGGTTGCCCATGACGCCAACACTGAGCTGATGATGCATGATGATGGCGTTGGGGTAGGCGAAGGATTTTTTCGCCTGCGTGGTGAGGCAGGCCGCCATGCTCGCCGCGAAAGATTTGACCACGACATACACCGGAGCTTTGGAGCCATGCATGGCTTTGAGGATCTTATAACCCGCCATCACACTGCCACCGGGAGAGTCGTCGATGACGATAAAGATCGGGGCTTCAGCATCGCGATTATTGAAGTAGGCGATGCGGTCGGCGGTGCTGTCAGCCGTCTTCGATGTAATGACACCATTCAGAGCAATGGTGCGGTCTGAAAGGACGAGCTTTTTCCCCTGGAGCGGTTCTTGGGGATAGGCTGGCGCTTTACCGACCGCATAAGTCCGGGCTTCGAGCTCCTTTTGCTGAAGCTCCATTTGCAGGCTGAGTTCCGAAGTCTTGCGGCGGATGAGATTCTCATCTCGGCGCATGTTAAAGCCTTCCGTATCCACCTCGTTTTTGGCGATGGCATACTCCAGCATCAGTCGCTCGTTTTTTCGACGCAGCTCGAGCAAGGACGGATCATCTTTGAGGCGACGCTCCACCTCGGCGGCATCGAGCTTGAGTTTCGTCTCTTCCATCTGGAGCTGGATCTCGGCGATAGCACGTTTTCTCTCAGCAAGTTTTTCATCGAGCTTGGCCTGCTCCAGCGCAGTCTGGGCGGCGATCCTCTCACGCTCAGCCACCAGCTTGGCAGTCTCAGCTTTGATGGACTCCAGCGGATCAGGCTTGGCGGGCTCAGCCGGTTTGGCTTCAGATTTGGCCACCGATTCAGCAGCCGGTTTGGCGGTGGCTTCAGGCTTGGTTTCCTGAGCCCGTAGCGGTACGGAGACGGCGAGAGCCAGAATTAAGGTGGCAGGTAGGAGTCGGTGCATAGCAGGTTCACTATACACCTTTTGAGAAAGAGAAACCAAAGTTCACTGAACCAACTTTTATCTCCGCAGGCCCTGCACGCGTGACTGCATGTCTTCGAGGATGGGCGCGAGTTCCATCTTGGTCTTGAGGGGGGCTTCCCGCAGAAACAGAATGGGATCATCAGCGATCATTTTCTCCATGAACTCGCGATCCTGCTCAGCCAGGCGATCCCCTTCCTTGTTGTTGCCGCGCATGTTTTTCATGTCGCCTCTCATGCGGGTGACGATGCGCTTCCGTTCCTCCTCAGGCATGGCTTTGAGACCTTTGTCGATGGTTTCAAAAAGCGGCTCGATGGTGCGATTGACGTATTCCTTTTTCTCATCTTCCGACAGGGAATTGAAGAACTTGTCGAGCGACTCCTGGGCATCTTCACGTAGACTTTTGCGGTGGCCAATGTCCAGTCGCTGATAGTTCATGATCACCTGTGCGAGGTATTGTCGGCGTTTGTCATCGCTGAGGGTGTCACCTTTCAGCCATGGCGCAGATTCCACCAGATCAATGACCTTTCCCGGCCATGAGACGAGATGATCCGTCTCATGCATCACGACAGCCACAGCTGACCAGATCAGAGCAATCAAAAAAGCGGCCGTGAGCCAGATGCGCTTGAGTTTCATGCTTCAGCGTTTCAGACGTTTCGAAATGATTCCGATGAACTCGCCCGCCTCCTCGACACGGAGCTTTTGCGTCACGAAGAAATACGCCACAGCTGCGACCGTCACCGTGGCCCCCAGCGAGCCAGCTTGCATGATGAATCCCATCTTCGCCCAGCCTGCGAGTAGGGTAAACTTTGCCGCGAGGCAAACCCCCGCCATGAGCGCGACACCGGCCATCAGCTTCATCAAAACCTGCGTCAGCGAACGTGTCTCAAGCCCACCGGCAAACTTTCTCATGAAGAGATACAGCGTGGCAAAGTTGACCACCAAGCCCAAAGCCGTAGCCCAAGCCAGCGCCGTGTGATCCCAGTGTAGGACAAAGACCGTTACCGCATTCAGCGAAGCCGTCATCACGATGACACCGAGGCTGGCGATCATGGGAATGAAGCGTTTACCGATCGTGTAGAAACTCGGCTGTAGAACCTTGATGGCCGCATAAAACACCAATCCAAAGGCATAAGCCTGAAGCGGCCCCGCCGTGGCAGCGACATCAGCCGCTGTGAATTTTCCGTGTTCAAAGAGAATGGAAACGATCTCATAAGCCAGCAGCGAAAGCCCTACAGCACTTGGCAAAGTCAGGAACAAAACCAACCGCAAACCTTTCGCCAAGGCGCCACGGAACGCAGGCGTCATGCCTTCCGTCGCCAGCCGTGAGAGCATCGGCAATGTCACCGTCGCGACAGCAACACCGAAGAGCCCGAGCGGAAGCTGCTGGAGCCGCTGAGCGTTAGCCAGCCAGGCGCTGGCGGATTCTGCGCCGGGAGTGCATGAGGCAAAGATGGAATTCAAAAAAACCCCGATCTGCGTGCCTCCTGCGGCAATCAATGAAGGCCACATGAGATGTAGCACCTCGCTCACGCCCTTGTCTTTCCAGCCAAAATCCAAGCCAAATTTGAAGCCGATCTTTTTCAGGGAAGGAATCTGAATCGCGAGCTGCATGACTCCACCAATCAGTGTGCCTATAGCAAAACCGGTCAGCCCTTTCTCCGTGATCTGACCTGCACGGAAGCCTGGGTCCATCATCCAAGCCACGACAACACCACCGACGATGCAGCCGAGATTGAAGAAAGCCGAAGCGACCGCTGGAATAAAGAAGACCCGCTTCGAATTCAGCATCCCCATGACCAGCGCCGTCACCGAGACGAGCGTAATGAACGGATACATAATGCGCACCAACTCCGTGCAAAGCGCGATGCTCTCGGGATTCTTCCAACCTGGATTCAGCAGCTTCACCAACCAAGGTGCCACCGCGATGCCCGCCATCGCCACCATGCTCATGAAGCAGATGGAAAGCGCCAGCATCTTTCTCCCGAGCACCCAGGCAGCTTCATCGCCCTCATTCTTGATCTTCTTCGTGAAGGTCGTGACAAAGGCCGTTGAAAGCGCGCCTTCAGCAAAGAGGTCGCGCAGCATGTTAGGCGTGCGAAAAGCTGCCGTGAAGATGCCCGTGAAATGGGCACCAAAAAGCCCATTCAGAAGCTGATCGCGAACCAACCCTAGCACACGGCTGCAAAGAATGGCGATGGAGACGATGCCCGTACTTTTGGCTTGGGAGGCTGATTCTTTTTTAGGCTCGCTCATGGACGGGTTAGTGATTGATCGAAGCCCGGCGGAGCTTGTCCATCATGGCGATGCCCATGCCGTGCTCGAACATCGGCTCGGCGATGATTTCATCGACACCCAGCTGATCGAGGGCACGCAAGATGTAAAAGAAGCGCACCGCAGCCTCCGGCAGCTTGCCGTTTCCAGGACTCAGGACCATGATTTCCTCAAACTCTGTGAGGTCCAGATAACCATCTTTTTCCTCACCTCGGTAACTCATCAAGGCATAGCGCTTGCCCTCGACTGGCGTGAAGTCACTGGGTTTACTGAGCAGGCGCAGCGGTGTGCGCGGGGCGTAGTGGCTGGCGAGCTGGCCTGGTGCCTCCGTGGCTTCATCGATCACCGTGCGGGTTTCGACTTTCACTTTGCCGAAGGCTTTCAGGTCCTCCGGCGTGATCGGCCCTGGACGCAAAATGGTGATGAAGTTTTTCGGTGAGCCAGCCTCGATCTTGATGATGGTGGACTCCAGGCCATGCATGCAGGCCCCGCCATCAATGATGAGAGGAATACGCCCATCCAGCTCCGCCTGCACCGCACTTGCGGACGTGGGACTGATGGAGCCAAAGCGATTGGCGCTGGGAGCAGCCAGCGGTTTGTTGAGATGCTGAATGACCCTTTTAAAAACAGGATTCGAACTCACACGCACCGCCACGCTTGGAAGACCAGCCGTGACGATGTCAGGCACGCAGGCTTTTTTAGGCAGGACCAAGGTCAGCGGGCCGGGCCAGAAGCGCTCGATCAGCTGAATAACCACTTTCTGAATATCCGCAGGCACATCAGCCACGGTATCGAGCTGCTTTTTATCGGGCAGATGAACAATCAGCGGGTCAAACGTCGGACGCTCCTTGGCTTCAAAGATCTTGGCCACAGCGGTGGGATTCAAGGCATCAGCCGCCAGCCCATAGACCGTCTCCGTTGGTAAAGCGACGACATCCCCAGACCTCAAGAGCCGCCCTGCCTCCTCCACGGCAGCATGCATGAGAGGCGGTAAATCAGTGGGCAGGGTGGTGGTGGTCATACAAGGAAAATCAGGCTTCTTTGCGCTTGAGCTGCGGGAAAAGGACGACGTCGCGGATGCTTTCGGCGCCGGTGAGCATCATGATGAGGCGATCAATGCCGATGCCGATGCCGCCTGCGGGGGGCATGCCGTGCTCCAGGGCGAGGAGGAACTCTTCGTCGATCTTCTGCGTCTCTTCGCCAGCCTGATCGAGCAGGCGCTGGCGCTGGACGATGGGGTCGTTCAACTCGGAGTAACCCGGGCTGATTTCCTGACCGTTGATGATGAGTTCATAGACATCCACGACGCTGTCATCAGCCACATTTTGTTTGGCCAGCGGCACGAGTTCCTTCGGCACGTGGGTGACAAAGGTGGGGTTGAAGCTCTTCTCCTCAACCAGCTTCTCAAAAGCCTTCTGATCGAGTTCATGATGCTCGTCACCAGCATGGATTTCATGCACGCCAAGGCTTTGCGCACGGGTGACTTTCTCCTCTTTACTGAGGTTGAACCAGTCTTCACCAGCAGCGCCTTTCACCAGATCGCGATACGAGGCACGCTTCCAGGGACGGGTGAGGTCGATGGTTTTGGTGACGTTGCCTTCTTCATCTTTGTGCTCGATGACGAGCCCACCACAGAACTTCTCCGCGAGGTGGCAGATCATGCCTTCCACGAGGTCGGCCATCTGCTCAAAGTCGGCATAGGCCCAGTAAGCTTCCAGCATGGTGAACTCAGGATTGTGACGACGTGAGACACCTTCGTTGCGGAAGTTGCGGTTGAGTTCGAAGACACGGTTAAAGCCCCCCACGAGCAGTCTTTTCAAATACAGCTCCGGGGCGATGCGCAGATACATCTTCTGATCGAGCGCATTGAAGTGCGTCTCAAACGGACGTGCCGCAGCTCCGCCGGGAACGTCCTGCATCATCGGCGTCTCCACTTCCAGGAAATCGCGACCATGAAGATAGGCGCGGATCTCGGCGACCATCTTGACGCGGGTGACGAAGACCTCGCGGCTGCGATCATTGGAGATGAGGTCCAGGTAGCGCTGACGATATTTGATCTCCTTATCAGCGATGCCGTGCCACTTGTCTGGCAGAGGGCGCAGGGCTTTGGAGAGTGGCGTGAGTTCCTTCACATGAATGGAGCGCTCGCCCTTTTTCGTGATGAAGGACTGCCCCACCACGCCGACGAAGTCGCCGATATCGACGAGGTCCGTGAAAAGCGCGTAGGCATCGTCGCCCACATCGCTCTTGCTCAGGTAGCATTGGATGCGGCCGGAGATGTCGCCGATGTCAAAAAAACAGGCCTTACCCATCACGCGGCGCGAGAGCACACGACCTGCCACGCGGACATCCAGCCCTTCGACGAAGTTTGCCTTCAGGGCACCGGGATCATGACTGACCTCAAACTTACCGCCAAAGGCTGCGATGCCACGTTTCTGAAGCTCATCGAGCTTGGCACGGCGGAATTGCAAGAGTTCGGATTCGGTAGGTTCGGGGGCGGATTGCATGATCAGACAAAGAGTGGGCGGAGTCTTTAGCCAGTTGCAGCCAGTTTGCCACCGCAAACCGCGAATCCACCTCGTGATCAGGCCGCTGACGCGAGCTGATCACGCATTTTTCTGGGCAATGAAGCGAAAACCAATTGATAGGAGTGATCAATCAAATCACGAACCAGAGGGGCCGTCACGCGTCCGCCCAGCGTGATCGTATTCCAGTGACGCTTGTTCATGTGAAAGCCGGGCTGCACCTCCTCATAGCGATCACGCAGCTCGATGGCGCGATCAGGATCACATTTCAGATTCACCGTGGACGGAAACTCATCAGGCGTGGCGAGGGCAAACATCTTCCCGCCCACCTTATAAACCAGCACATCAGGGCCAAAAGGCGTCGTTTCCTCCACATGCGGCAGGGAAAGGCAGTAGGCGCAAAAGTCGGCAAGATTCATGGGAGCAGCTTTCTGTTATACCCTGTGTCATCAGAATTTGTAACTGTCGAGCATCAGGAGTGGTGGAGTTCTGGGGTTTTGGAGCCAAGACTCCATCGCTCCGACACTCCACCTGTCGATGTCATAAACTTGGTAATACTCAGCCTACCTAGCTCTGCCACAAGCCTGCCGCTGAAAATAGATGAATCTTTATCGCCGGCGGGGAGTTTGAGGAGGCCGCATGAAACACCTCGTCGTTCTCTTTAGTCTTGTGTCATTCGTCACCGCTAGTTTGGCCACCACACCCGTGCCGCGCGAATGGATGATCGAAGGCGTGAAGCGTGAGGGCCTGGTGCATGTGCCCACCACCGCCAAAACTCAACTGACCCCTGTCGTCTTCGCCTTTCATGGTCATGGCGGCAACATGCACAACGCCACCCGCATGTTTCCCATCCATGAGCTGTGGCCGGAGGCGATTGTCGTGTTTCTCCAGGGGCTGAACACACCCGGCAGACTGACCGATCCCGAAGGCAAAAAACCAGGCTGGCAGAGTACGTCCGGCATCCTGGGAGATCGTGACCTCAAGCTCTTCGATGCCGTGCTGGCGAGCCTACGGGCGGACTATCGGGTGAATGACAAACGCATCTACTCCACCGGGCACTCCAACGGCGGCGGCTTCACCTACCTGCTGTGGGCTGAACGTGGAGATGTCTTCGCCGCCATGGCTCCATCTGCCTCAGCCGCCACGCGTAGCCGATCATCCCTGAAGCCAAAACCCGTGCTGCACATCGCCGGTGAAAACGATCCCCTCGTGAAATACGCCTGGCAGCAGGCCACCATCCAGGCCCTGCTGAAGCTGAACGAATGCAGCGCCGGAGTGGCCTGGGATAAAGATCCCAACTGCACCCTGCATCCCTCCGCCACCGGAAACCCCGTCGTCACCGCCATCCACCCCGGTGATCACAGTTTCCCGAAAAAAGCGCCCGAAGTCATCGTGAAGTTCTTCAAAGAACATCAGCGGCGATAAACCTGAAAACCAGTGCTCCCGGCGCGCTTGGCCCATCATCAGGATAAGCTCACAATCCCCCGCCGGATCGCCTCCGCAGTCGCCTGGGCGCGGTCGTTGACCTTCAGTTTCATGAGGATGCGGCTGACGTGCTGCTTCACGGTGTCTTCGGAGATGCCTAGGGTGGCGGCGATTTCTTTGTTGGCGTTGCCTCGGGTGACAAGGGTGAGGATTTCGCGTTCGCGGGGGGTGATCTCGGGTTCGGAGAGGCGGTCCTGGAGGCGCTTTTCGAGTTCGGCGGGCAAACTGCGCTCGCCTCTGGCGACGGTGCGGATGGCGGCGAGCAGGGCGTCGCGAGAGGAGGATTTTTGCAGGTAGCCGAGGGCACCGGCTTTCAGCGCGGTGTGGATTTCGTCGTCGCGGGCGAAGGTGGAGAAAATGAGCACGCGGGCGGCGGGATGCTCGCGAAGCAGCGCGGCAGTGGCGTCGATGCCGCTGAGGCCGGGGAGCTGGAGATCCATGAGCACGACATCGGGCTTGGTTTGGGCAAAAAGCCTCGCAGCGTCCTCGCCCCGATCCGCCTCGCCGACGACTTTCAGGTCGTCCTCAAGCTCCAACGAAGCTACCAGGCCGCTGCGGACGACAAAGTGATCGTCGATGAGGAGGAGGGAGATGGCGGGCAGCATGGGAGCGGGCAAATGACGAATTCAAAATGACGAAGGACGAATGAATGTCGAAGCTCGAATGACGAAATGTCCTCGCGCCATCGAGAGTTTTGAAGACCTGCTTGTCACTAATAGCCTGATCGACAGGAGAATGGGGACAAAAGAATGACCACGGTTTCCATTCTCTTGTCCCCATTCTTCTGTCGAATTTGGGTTCATAGGCTTTCCCGCAAGCCAAGGATGTCTGAATCCGCTGAAAACAATCAATGAGGCATGATGTGCCTGAATTAACCGCTGATAAGACACTGATTTGACGCTCATCCCCAACCTCTGACACCAGCGTCTGGTTAGCGTCAAATGAGCGGTTTTTCCGTCTGCCAGCCTATGCGAAAGACACCGCACGGCATGACGCGAAGACAATTACCCGCTGCCTCGACGCCCCACCTCGGGCAAGCCGCCGTGACCGCATAAGTAGCTAGACCCAACAATCGAAAAGCCTCTAAATTACTCACTTTCGTCATTCGTGATTTCGGCCTTCGTCATTTCTCCAGCGGCAGCTCGACACACACCGTCGTTCCCTTTCCCGTCGCGCTTCCCCATTTCACCTCGGCCCCGATTTTCCGCGCTCGTTCGCAGATGCCGATGCAGCCGAAGTGGCCGGGAGGGGGGGAGATGGGGAGACGATGTGACAGGGAGACAATGAGGCGAGGGGGAGAGTCTCAATAAGCAGCCATTTGGGGTCACAAATGAGAATGACGAGCTCACAATTGAGATTAGTGAGGTCACAATTGAGATCGGCGAGGTCACACGGGCGCATGTTAGCACGACACGGGCGCATGTTAGCACGACAC
>Ga0214163_1000901_pt1 | contig 13383 bp, 25 predicted proteins | sample LakMenepilimnion_2_FD_153001 | JGI IMG/M metagenome (GOLD analysis project Ga0214163, IMG submission 153001) | Freshwater microbial communities from Lake Mendota, WI - Practice 15JUN2010 epilimnion v4 | ecosystem: Environmental > Aquatic > Freshwater > Lake > Epilimnion/Euphotic zone | place... | reverse complement strand
AGGGATCAGGTTACATCACTGCCAATATTTGGTATATTAAAATCCATGGGATTTGAAGACTCTACAACTGATGTAATTTGGAATAACGGTAACATCAGGTTGTACAACGACATGTTAGATATGAATGACCCGTCTGAATGTATCACAATATACGGCAATGGTCCTATTAGAAAAACGGTAACGAGCGGATGGAATAGAGATAAGGGTAATCCACACATACTTAAGAGATTCCCCGAAATCAGAACACTAGAAGACTGGAACGAAAGATTTTTTTATATCCTACAATGGGCTAAGAAAAGATACAAGAGCAGAAAGGGATTAATATTTGATTATTCTGACACAGATTCCCTTAATTTTGGTAAAGTTATGTCCGATATCTATAAACAAGACATAGATGCATTTGTAAAAATATATAACGACATGAAGGATGAAGCTAAGGAGCTATTCTTTAAAGAAATAGGGCAGACTAAATCCGAATTTGAAACAAATCTTGATAAATATCAATCCATCAGAAAAAGAGCATTCTTTATTTAATCTTTTTCCACTCAACCGGTTTATCACAATAGCATTCGATACTTAAGCTATTATCGGTATTCCAATACATTTTTTGTATAATTAATCCATCCCAATCTAGATCAAAATAAACCATATCCATTCCTGGCTGGTTACCATGTTCTGCTGTGATATAAGGTCCACCTGCGGGATCTACCATTACAAGATCATTGTTATCTGAAACAGAAGTTCTCATAAAGGATGTATCCATGTCCTCTATGAGAAATTCCAATACATCCTTCCTGGTAACTTTTATTACATGCCCTTGTCTGTTAGCATCGAACACGCTTCTCAGCATTTTAGTATTTATAGCCATAGTCTTTATTTAATGGTAAATTTATAATATAGTTTCGGAATAAAAAAATGGAATTATTTTTAATTAATGTAATATAAATAACATGACAGCAGAAAATAAATCAAATCTAGTTTCAATAATAGGAGCACCTTCATCGGGTAAATCAACATTGGCTACATCAGTTCATCACGGACTTAAGATCAGAAAAAAGAACTCAATCTTTGTTGGCGAGGCAGCTACAGATTATATAGCTGAATGGGGAATACCAGACACACCAACGGATCAGATAGTTATTTTCTATAAACAATTAGGAAGAGAGAGAATGTATGTTGGTTCTAAAGAATGGATAATCTGTGATTCCAGTTCCGTTCTGAACTACTTTTATTTCCGGGCTCTATTTGGAACAGCTCTAAGTCTAAAAGATATAGCAACAATAAATCATATACAACGTGAAATATTAAAGTCGCTAAGCCAGTGGCATAAGATCTACTACGTTCCTCCATTTCTGGATGATGACACATCTGATGGTATAAGATTCCATGACAAGGAAGCTATAATAAAAATAGACGGTATAATTAAGAATTATTTGGAACTTGAAAGAATTCCGTATACTGATCTAAGCGGAATACCTATCGATGAGAGAGATCAATGGGTTATTAATGACCTGCTTAAGATAAAGAAATAATTACTTCTTTGGTATTACTATATCGGGATTTCCTCTAAATAGGCTCTCGTTATCTTTTAACACTTTGGTAAGAGATTTTTGATTTATGGTCTCTCTCCAATTAATAAGTTTATTCTTATTAAGACCTATGTTTAATCCTTTAAGCCCTATCCACTTTTCGATATATTCTGGAGTTGAAGGTAACTTCATTGATGCTATGTTTCCTGAGCTGTTTATAATAACACCATAGAAATCGGGATATAGATTCGCCATATTAACAGGAATACCCGCTTTACCCCCGACCTTTTGTCTGCCTAGCTCACTAACTGTTTTAACCTGTGCAGCAAAAAGATAAAACTTACCATCCTTATTCGGTTTACCTTTTATAATAAGCCATCCCTCCTGTGTCCATTTTAGATCCTCGTTTATCCAAGAGTTAAATTCAAGTAGATTGTTCATGTGGAAGTTTCTTTTTGTATATATTTAATTATTTTTGTGATATATAAACTAAAATAACCAAACACCATGAAAAAGTTTATTAGTGACCTTTTGTCGGGACAAAGCGATACATCAAGCAAAAGATTTGCTGCATTGTTCTCCCTATGTAATTTAATAGCTATAACATGGGTTGCTACACTTAGCGCTAAAGATTGTGTAACTCCCGAATTTATGTATGACTCACTTGCTTTAATAGCTGGTGGAGGTCTAGGACTAACGGTTGTGGAGAAAATATTTATGGCTAAGAATAGCAACAAATCTGATAAACCAGAAGAAAATATATAATTAAAATTAGATTATGAAAAATTTACAGCCTTATGAGATCTACGGATCTGAAGACATCCAGGAAAACCATGGTATGATGGGCGAAAGCTCTTGCATGAGTGAAGCAGCAAAAGCAAATATGAAAAAGATTTGCGAAGAGTATCTTGCTAAGGAAGCAGCAGAATATCACGACGACGATGATGCAGAGCACACTTATGAGGGTTATGTTGCACAATGCTCTAAATATCTTAGCGAGTGTATGGGACAAGCTGGATATGCAGGATTAAATAAAATTTATGCAGAATAAAAATAAAAATGGAAATGAATCATTTATTAGAATTTGACAATTACGCTCAGCCACAGGCAGAGGTTAATCCTACTGAGGGACCAACAGCACAACCGATATTTGGAACAATAGATTTCAGTATGTCCGGAGTATCTGATGATGCTATGCAGCTAATAGCTGGACTTATGGCACAGGCAGTTTTATCATCAGGTGAAGCTGAAAGAATAGCACAACAAGCAAAGAGTGATCCTACTGCTGCTGCTTCTTACTTACAAAATAAGATTGTTGGTATCATGGAGGAAGTTCCTGGTCTTAGACCAGAGTTTATAAACGGTATGAAATCACAGGCTTCTAATCTAGCTAAAGCAATGGTACAAAGCATACCTGGTATTGCTGGTAATCTTATCGATACAAAATCAGGCTCTACTGAGCTTAAACAAAACCCTGCTAGCTCTTCATTCTTAAACAAGATTACTAGCTATTTCGGTGACACTGAATAATAAACAATGAATAAAGTATTAGATTTCAAATCATATATCGAAAACGTTTCTGAATCTGTTATTCAAAAATATAGCATGGATCAGATCTCTGATGCTCTTGATAGCATAGAATCGGATATAGCTGAATATTACGGGGTTTCTGGAGATCCAAATCTTACTTTTGATAAGAATGGTGAGGAAGTTACTATAAGTCCTGATATATCAAACGACGTTTCTGATTACTCATATGATTATGATAAATCATTAGCCAGAGACGTAATTAGAAATCTATCAGATGAGGATGACGGTAAAAAACCTAGATTTACTAAGGATGTTATAGAAAGAGTGATAAATGACATAGCAGCCAATGGTGATTTCTATATAACTGATATAGATACGAGTGGTCTTTCAGTTTATCTGGATGTAAGCAAACCTTATGATGATCGAATAACGGTAGATGGTCAGATAGAGGATAGCTCAGTGGTGGAAGTTACTGGTTTTGACTTTGCCCAATTGAAGGAAGATATAATGGATCAGCTAACAAGATCGATAGTAAACAAAATAGATTTTAAATAATAAAAAACCCAATCATCAGATTGGGTTTTTAGTTTGTGTTGTTATAGTAGCTAAAGCGGTTTGAATGTATGATTCTTATAGGTCTTTTGTTTACCTCTGAGACATCTTATTATAATGTCTCTCTTCATTCCCATTTTCTTACTTGCTTCAGATGGTGAATTAAAAATCATTATCTTATCCACCTCCAAATTGTGTACCTCTATACGCTGCATACCCTAATATTTAATAACATGAACAACCAGATTTCTTTCCTTTGCCAGGTTAATCATGTGCTGTGTTCCCTTACTTTCACCATCCCAGAAAGCTATTAGCATATCTGCATAATCTGCCATATCTTTATTTCTGATATAGCCAGCTGCTTTACCATGAGAGTCCCAGTTAGCAGGGAATTGTTTTACTCCGAATCCTCTGATGCTTGCATAGTGCTCACCCATCTTATCCGCTCCCTTGGCTGTACCGCTTACTATTTCAATGTCTTCGTCTGATTCCAATAGGACTTCATTACATTTGGAGTTCATTAGTTGAAAATCTGAGAATCCCCTTCCGCCTGCTATTATTACTTTCATAATCTTATTTGTTTATGATTACGTGAAATGATTTATCTGAACTTTCGATTAAATCATCAACGTAAGCTTGTGCTTCTCCGGTTGATTCAAACTGCATTTCTAAAGAATGTTTATAACTTAAATAGATTGTAACATGTGCTTTGTTATAAATCTTTTTATTTACATCATCCACTCTATACCATTTATAATCTTCAAAATAAGATGTTTTAGTTCTATTCCTTTGATATTTTTCATTTCCATTTTCATCCAAGTATTCACTCCAACCTGCTTGAATTTCAGAATTCATGCCATATTTAATTCCTAAGAATGTTTTAGGACTTGCTGGAATTGTTGGAAACCATTTATAGTGAGTTTCTCTTTCATAGGTTAGAGTAATTGACTCTACCTTGTCTAATTCAAAATAATGTTTTTTCATGATACCGGTTTTATAAAAAATCCAGATAATTTTATTTTATCTGGATTTTAAATTATTTGTTATTTATTATTACTTAATGCCGATCATGGAATTGGTTTTATCACCTAACATAGTTGTTGGTAGCTTACCGTTCCATTTATTAATCCATTCCAATTGAAGTAACATTGGAGTAATTGTTTTTTGTTTTAAGCTATTTGCTTCAGCCTCAGCTTTTGCAGCAGTTAACATTGCTTGTGCATTACCATTTGCTGTTGCAATTTTAATCTTGGCTTGTGCTTCTGCTGTTTTAACTTGATTTTCAGCTTGTAGTGCTGATTGTACTGCGTTGTTCTTAGCTTCAATTGATCTCTTAAATGTTTCAGGATAAATTAAATTCGATGTGAATTGATTAATGATAAATCCTTCTCTTAATAGTTGACCTTCTAATAATCGGCGTACTTCGATTTCAAATACTGCTCTATTACTAATTAATTCGTCTGCTGTATATTTATTAGTAGCTAAACGGAATGCGTCATACACTGCCGTCTTTAAAAAGCCTTCCTCGATTTCTGGAAGTGATCTACGATATTTGGCAAAGATTGCAGGTACCTTTTCACGTTTAACTGAGTAGTTCATGATTGGTGACACACTGAATTCACTACCATCCTTGGAGTTTACGATAAATGAGTTGTCAGCATCTTCTGTTTTCTTGTATTCTTTATGCTGGATGTATGTCGGAAACTCGTAAATTTTGGTTGACAACGGGTTGTAGAATACAATACCAGTACATTCTGTTACATCATCAACACCTTTGCCACTTCCGTACAAATTAACTTTTACCCCTACATGTCCTGCGTCGATACGCTCACATGATTGAAACATTACTAATAGGGCGATAAACGCACCGGTTCCGATTAAAATTTTCTTTAACATTTTCTTTCTTTTTAGTTGTTTATTGATTTGTTCTTGTTTTTCTTCTTCTTGGCGGATTTCCCAAGACGATCTTTCTCCGTAAGTTGCCATTCTTTATGTTGTTTATAATTGTTTATAATTGATTTTACCCTCCGTATGATAAACCATAAAGAGAAAGCCATTACACAGAACCAAAGAATTGGTCCAATGAAAGCTATATCAGATGGAGTATTCATTAGCTGATAAATTAAATCCGTCGTCGGAATTAATGCGATAAGGACGGCTAATATAATTAGCCCGTCTTTGAAAAGGTTTTTGTAATTCATGTTTGTTTAATATTTTTATGCAATATTAATAGAAATATGCGGCTTAAAAAAATTATACATCAAATATTTTTATCTAGCAGCCAATGATGTGTGAGTTTTCCACCAAAGTTTAATTTCACTAACTATGTGTCTAATAAATGGATAAGATTCCGTTGTTATACTCTCCGTATAATATCTTAGGTGAGCATTATCTGTCGGAACAACAGCTAACCTTTGTGATAATAATAACAATACATTAGCGTTAAAATCGGGACTAATTTCTTCCATTTCTTCCATCTCCTCTGGCATCTCGAGATGATATATTCCTTCCTGACCTTTATAAATATCGGAGCCCATAACTATTGAGGTGTCATTCCAGCTCAATCTAGGATTTATTAACACGGAGAACTTACCAGCAAGAACACCAACTTTATAGATATACCCGTTTAGCATACCTACTGATTGCTCGGTATTGGGCTGGTTTGGATCATTATAAACAAATGCCTCCAAATTCATTATCCTTGCAGCTATTGATCCATTGACTATGATAAAATCCGCACCTCTTATACGCGAAACCTTTTGAACGTAATTGGATCTTGCCGAGATTAATCTCAGCAGATCGATATCCTCTTTGATCCTAATTTTTGGCGAGTAACCAAACCAATCGAACAGCTTGTGTTGAATCTTGCCCCACGTCGATTTTGCATTTTGTTCACCCGCAAATTTCATTATGTCATACACGAGTTTGTCCTTATGCTGTGAATTCTCATTCTCTAAAGCCGATATTAATAAGGCCTTTGGATCCAGTGAGTTACCCATGCCTATACTATGGAAAGCTTCTATGTCCTGCAGCTGCTCTTTACTTATCTTTGACTTAATTCTGTAAGTTTCTAGATTGACTGTTTTTCTGACTGACTTCAATGACATTCTTTGTGTCCCCGAATCATCATCACCATCATAGGAATGAGTTAGTAAATGTATTTCTTGGATCCCCGCTGTGGCAATCTCCGAGCAGATGTGTTTTCTAATCTCTTGCATATTGGTTTATTTTTTCTTGGCCTTTCTAATCTTTAGCCAATATTTATAATTCTTTCCCTGTGATATTGTTTCCTGTCTTCTCCTAATATAATCCTCTTCGTAATCACAGATGTGTCTTCTCCACCATTTTTTAATCAGATTATCGTCTGAGAATTTACTAATTAAGCCATCCACAAGGGGTGTTAGTATAACGAATATAAATCCCATCAGCATTATACAAAATAGAATCTTTAACATAACTTATTCTTTTATATCGTTTCTAAAATTATCAAAGATCTTATTTAATTTTTTAGATCCGTGAAATCCATTTATTTTTTCCAACATTTCATCCCTCATCCTACGTCTACGCCCAGGTGTCCACCAGGGACACAACATATAACTAAGAACAGATTGTTCTAGTTGGTGTGATCTGTCCTGATAAATCTCTGCCATTTCCATTATGGGATTCATTAATTTCTTCGCATCCTCTTTTGTTATCGAATCCTCCATATCTCTTACCACGGTTTCCAAAAAATTCTTAAGAGCAGCATTATCAATAAGAACAGGAATCTGTGTTTCTTTTATTGCATCAAGATCATTGATAGCGAATCCTTTACCTAAACCGGTTTTGTTCTTGCTTAAAAGATCCTCAGCATATTCTGCACTGTGTGAGATTACACCATAAGGTCTGTCGTAATTTTCAGTCCCCTTCATTAATAGAGTAGTGTTTCCCGCCTGTCTATTACCTATTGCAACTATTAGATCCTTTATCTTCTCTACTGTTGATTTTTTCATCTCTTTGATTGTTTAAAAATTATTTTTTATAATCCCAATCTATTTTAGGACAGTACTTATTGTATTTGGCTTTAGCGAATTCTTTGATAATAGAAGGCTCTTTCTCCTTAAGCGGTTCCCAAATTCTATAACCATTTTCATCATACTTAACACCTCTATTTTCCCATTTGATTTTTACCCATTTTGAAAATTCAATAGCACCGATTACGATCGAGATGACCCATCCTGCTGCTCCAATTCCAATCATGTGAGCAAATAGGCTTTCCTTTATCAGAGCGACAAAGAATAAAGCAATATAGGATAACATACAAATTAGCATAGCTAATATGACCCAGATAACAAATCCTATCCCGGCTCTTTCTCCGGTTGAGCGGGATTCACTTCTGTCCATTCTTTCCATAAGGATGCTAGGCAATGATATGATTGAATATGGTAATATAAATACCCACATTAGAACTAGTTTCCAAAAATATGGACATAGGTTTTGTGGCATTCTTGACGTTGAATAGAACCATCTATACAATTGAGCAGTTGTTGAGTTAATTTTTAAATTCATTTGATTTTATGTTTAGTTTACAAATTTACTTGATTAATACGGGTAATAAAATTTTATCTGGTTATTTTTACCCAATCTATGTCTTGCGGTAAAACTTCATCGCATAATGGAATGAGATCGATTGAAACGAGATCATATATGTCGATAATTTCTATGTCATCCACAGTGGTCAGATCTCTGTGTATTTTGGCTTTTCTAAGCTGGCCTTTAATGGTTGGTCTAAGAACTGCAAGTCCATCTCCAAATATTTTTAGTGCCTCCCTCCCTTTAATGTTATCTACGAATCTTAAAGAAACCATAAGAAAATCATCCTCCTGGAAAATGTCTGTTACCGTGTGGGTATATTCGTGCTTAAATATCGGAACGTAAGCATCCCACCTGTTACCTGCAAGATCTCCAGTGATAGATTGTTTATTGTTGAATATCTCTATAATGCGATCCAGAGAATCCTGAATGTAAACCCGGGATACTGAAACTGTGTCTGGTACAGGACGCCCATAATAACTTGGTTTATTTATTTGAATAATAGGTACAGTCCGCTCCATGATCTGTTTTTTCTTTCGAGGGTGTCCTATTTTAAACATCAGTAACTTGGATTAGATATCTGTCTTGTAACAATAGCTGAGTCTTCCTCACGTGATTCGATTCCTAGTGAGATTGATTTTCCGTAACATTTTGCTACGATAACATCATCGCCATATACCGGATCCTTTGTAGCTTGGAAGTAAACAAAACCTGCACCTTCGCACTTTTCATTATACCCAACCATGTCTCTGTGCTGTATTGCTTCCGAGAAAACTATTGCGCTTCCTCCCACTATTACATATTTTGCTGCCATTGTTTTTATTTTTTATAGATCAGTGTAATCTTTTCCTGTCTTTGAAAAATGCTCAGCCATATATCTAAGCTCCTCCATCGGAGACATATTAGCTGGCATCATTACCCCATTCTTCTTGATGACTGGAATAAACCCAACTGTATCTTCTTTTTCTATCATCCATATGAATTGTCCTCCACTTTTAGTTTTTCCGAGTACCAAATATCCGCTGTCATCAACTGCAATATCCATCACAGTCACCATCTTACCTGCAAGAGCTTCCTTGTACTCCTTTTCTAAATCAACCATGCCATCCATAGTTAATTGTGGATTTGGCCAAATCTTGGTGTGTACGAATTCACTTTTTATCAAAACATTTCCTTTTGGTTCCATATTTTTAATTTTTAGGATTTTTATTTAGTTCTCTAATTACTCTACATTTACCAGGATAAATCAATCTCACTATCGCACTTGAGATCTTTGCATATCTTCTATCGTCCTTTGTTCCCCAGTGGAGACAGTCTATTGTTTCCATGCAGGACTTTATCGAGTGGCGGTTTGAGTTATTAAATACTACTGATTTATAAGCGGAATTAAAGCTTCTGATAGAGTATCTAATCATTCGATAATCTGGCGTGAATGATGTATAGCAGCCTTCCCTCTTTGATCTCTTCCATATCTGGTATCTCCATCTGAATGTTGATGGCATATATTGTTGATGATCTGGATATTTGTGACCCTTCTCCTGTGGTTCCAGATCAATCTTATATTTTCCGATCGAGAATGAGATCTTTCTCTCCTTAATTTTATTCTTGCCTAGATGGTAATAATGATTCCATGAATTAAGAGCGTAGTTCATACCTGAAACACTTAGCTCCTCGAGTCTTTTGTTTGCCTCTGTGTAGGTAACTCCCTCTGGAGGACGAGTATAACAATCACCATCCGATATCCATGCAAAGTCCAGATGAGCAGCTTCGCACCATGAGAAATTTGTGCATTGGTATCCATCCTTCATTGATGGTGTTCCATTTGGATTGGAAACGTGCTCGCTCATATCCTCGTAACGTTCACGATGAGTGATCTCTAACTCGCTTTTACAAACTGGGCAATATATTTTATTCATGATTCTAGTAATCTTCCTCGTTAAAATTGTTTAACTGTCTTTCTATTTCAGCTTGACCTGCATTTACGATCCTCATAAATGTGATCCATTCATATTCAGTTAACTCCAATGGACGGGATCCAACGAATTTTAAATTCGGTGATTTTTCGTCGTGATCCATATTCTCCCATGAAGCAATCATATAGCAAGATTCCGGTTTACTAAAGAATGTCTTCTGGATTGACGATCCGGTAGGACTTTGTAAGAAGTCACCACCAAAGGAATCAATATATCCATTATCACGATATTCTTGTTCTTTGCCATAATAAGGATTGGTATGCCATCTAAGAATTTCAAAGTGTGAAAATCTAGGAATATCCAGATGCTCTTGCGTTGGACATTTTCTACCTCTCTTATCAACCCAATAATTGGTTACTGAAATGTTTTCTTCCCTGATTTGAAAAGGCTTCCATTTAAGTTTTTCAAAGTTTCTTAATCGTCCCATATTATTGTTCGGTTGTTGGTTTTAACCAGATGTTTGTTCTAAACACGTAATCCATCAGAAATGGAAACTGACACAGTTTATTAATGGTTTCGTGTGTATCATGTTTGAAGCACTTGAGTAACTCCTCTCTGATTCTCTCCTCAGATACTACAGCCATATGAACCTCATAGTCATAATGAGCAATGGTCTCTGCCATTTCGGTAGGTATAGTAAATCCTTTGGTAATCGAGAATCTGATTGCTCTTAATATTCTTAAGGGATCATCATGGAATGTTTCGTCACAAGATAGGGGTGTTCTTAGAAGACCTTTCTTGAGATCTGTCATTCCATCAAAGAAATCTATGATCGTTCCATCCTCATCCTTAGCAAGTGCGTTCAGAGTAAAATCACGTCTCTCTAGATCGTCATATAAAGTCCCTGGCTTAACGATTGGTGTTCTTGTACCTGTAATATAACCAATCTCTTTTCGTGCCATTACAAAGTCCGCTACGCCCTCATACTTGTGTTCTTTTGGAAACTTGGCTCTGATGGTGTAGCAATTCGGTGTGGATAGGAAGATCTGGAATCCCTGGTTTAGCAAATAGTTCTCCAGTACCACAAACATTTCATGGGCTTCACTATATTTCTCTAATAGAGCTTCGTTGGGAACTGCAACATAGTCAACATCCTTGGATTGTAATCCTAAGATCTCATCTCTGACCTTTCCCCCTACTTCATAAAACTTGAACATATCTTTATTTTTTAGCAAACATAACAAAAAAATACGGAGATAAAAAATTATTCTTCTTCATCTCCGTAATCTTTATCGTCGTTATATGCCCTTAGGTTGGCATTTTCTATCGATAGTCTTTTTATATCGTCATTTAGAATTTTTAGATCCTCCAGCTTCTCCTTCATTAGCTCAAATCCAAATTCTATTATGCTGATCTCGTTTTCTGTGAGATTGTCCTTGGGAACTTTGATCCTATCCGTTACCAGATCATAATATTGATCCTTTAAACTTTTAAACATTAGATCTCCAGATGGATTAATGTCTCCTTCCATCCTGGAAATTGCTCTGTCCCAAAGTGAATGTGTTCACCTTTGAAATCAGCTACACCGTTGGCAATGCGATCATCAATAAGGTAATCTCCGATAACCAACCCTTTGTTGTGACACAGTATCAGTTTTTTCTTAGCACTGTCTCCTAGATATTGCTGAACCCAGATTCTTTTTTCCGACCAAGCATCAGGATTGCTCCAAGGTGGCGTACTTAAAATATAGGTCTCGTACTTATCCTGCAAAGCGTGCCATGCATCAACTGCTCCTTCTATGGGTTCTAAAGCCCTGTATGCACTTGGGTGTTTGAAAAGACTCTGTCCCTTTATCCCTTGCATCCCTAGCTCCTTTGCTCTCTTGTCAAAATCACAAATAACTCCATCCATATCGATTAACACGATTGGTTTGGTGATCTTAATACTTCCTCTTAACCATGGTTGGCTCATATGCTTTCTATTTAGATGTAAATTATTATAGACGTTCGTAGCTAACGATTATTTCCTCGCCCACTTGGGTTGTCACAATGTGGGTTGGAGTTGTCTCTTTATAGACCTCCTCGGTGATGTACAGGTTCTCTAATTCAACATCGGTGTTTTTCATAACCCAATGTACCCGTTCTTCCCAAGTCATTTCTCTTTTCTGTGTCATATCTTATTTGTTTTTAAATTGTTGCAAAATACATCCACTCCAGACATTTATACACGCTTAGGTTTGTTTTCCAGCAGTCAGTAATATAATCCGCGTACTTCACAAAATCTGCATCCGAATATTTGTATCCATCCTCAGTTCTCCTTTGCTTCAATCTTTCGATATACGATTCAAGTGTTTCTTGTTCCATAATCTATTCGTAATATTGTGGTCTGTTTAACTCGATCATATCCTCCTCTGTAACTGGTCTTTTATCTAATATTGCACTAGCAACCAAATACCCAAGTGCAAATGCAGACATGAAAAGTATAACACCTACCCAAAAATTGTCGTCGTATTTATTTTGTTCCATATTACTCATTGTCAAATAGATTTTCTAAGTAGTGACACATTTCACCAAGCGGATGTGCTTGTCCTTCAACAAATCCAAGACTTGTTAGAAAGTTATCGTTTTCTTTTTCGTACAGCTCAAACATTCTTGATTTGGTCATCTTGGAATATTGGACATTAGCAATACGATCCGCAAGCTTAACAAAGACTGCACCTGGAGTGTTTCTGATTCCTTCGTAATATTTGTCGTTTGCTCGTTCAGATCTGCTCTTTCCTTTTTCGTTAGATACTGCATAGATGATATTGGCAGTTTCTTGTCCTAATTGATTCATTACATCATTGTAAGAAACTCGGGTGTCTTCAATTAGATCGTGACCCCAAGCAGCTAATAGACAGGCTTGTCTTAGAGATACAAATCCATCTTTTTTTGACAAATAGCCAATTGTTTCCCCAGTAGAATAATCAAACTCGTTGTTGAGTAAATGCTGAAAATCTTTAGCCGCTTGCGCTACCATTCTCAGATGAAATTCATACGGGAGATATTCGTCGTACCAGTGATTTGTTTTAACGTGCTGTTCGATGCACCATTCTTGATTGTTCATAATTCTAGTATTTAAGCTGTTTTTGTGTATCTCTCTCGATATCCCTATTTTTTATAGTCTCCCGTTTATCATAAAGTTTCTTACCCCTGCCTAGTGCAATCTCCATCTTGAGCATGGACTTGTCTGTCTCGAAAATCTTATATGGTACGATGGTCATGTTTTTAACTAGATCTTTTTCTAGC
>Ga0214163_1000900_pt1 | contig 13389 bp, 9 predicted proteins | sample LakMenepilimnion_2_FD_153001 | JGI IMG/M metagenome (GOLD analysis project Ga0214163, IMG submission 153001) | Freshwater microbial communities from Lake Mendota, WI - Practice 15JUN2010 epilimnion v4 | ecosystem: Environmental > Aquatic > Freshwater > Lake > Epilimnion/Euphotic zone | place... | reverse complement strand
GCGGGTAGTTGCGGCATGAAGACTTTGTGGCAAAGCACAGGGCAGAGCCATACCAAAAGCGATAGCTAGGAGGCGTGTGCGTTTCTTTTTCATAGTGTTAAACCAAATGGTTGTGGGTTAATACGATCCTATGAAACCAGTAGTGGCGGCGATAGTATCCGTATTTACTAGAATATGGAATTTATCTCTATTCTAATCATAAGTTGTGGTAACACACTTTTTTCCATAAATGATTATCAATTATGCCACTTTTCCCATTAAGCGCACGGTGTTATCTATGAGTGGTTTGGGAGAGCAAAAAATAGTCATTTTTGTCGTCCCTCTCCCGCTTTGGACGGCTGATGGGGCCTTTGTCGGGCAGCTTTTTCGATGTGCGTGTGCTTTCAGGGGTGTCTTTGCCTCTCGGGGGCTGCTTTGAGGACTCGGCGCCGACTTTAACCAACAAGGCACGCGTAGCGGTCCATCTGGTAAACTAGGTTGCACAGGTGGTTGTGCTACGTGGCTCGTGTTCAATGGCGCTGAAAAGTCCTCCACCTCGTTCTGTCTTGCGGTAGCGTGTCATGCCCTTTGACATGGGTCTCGTTTCCCATGCTTCAACGCGCTACCTAGGAATTTGAGGTTTCCAGAGGTGCCCTCAAACCCCAAGGCAGGTTCAACTTCGAAAGGTCTGATTTCAGGATGCCTCACCTGTAGCGCTTCCTTCAAAAAGATAAATGCATCACATGATGCCAGAATGAGCCCTTGAACTAAGCCTAAATCGCCAGACAAAAGAGGGTGCCCTTTGGTGGTCATCACTAGTCAAACATTAGGGGCTCTTCAACGTGATGTGGATGAACCTACCAGCAAGAATCAGCAGGAACACCGGAGCCATCAGATGACTGCCCTTGAACCTCGCTGAGCAAGGCTGCTGAAGAATCTGGCTGGGCGGATTCGAGAAGAGACCAAGCTTCAGTGAACCGGGATGGGGAGGCCTTGTGCGGAGGGCAGATAGGCAGGAATTTCTGGCTCGATACTAGGCAGAATTCTAAAAAGAGACCTTATTGGGTTAACTCACAAGTAGTCTTTTAAATTATTCGTTAAACCTAAATATCAGGATGTTTTGAATACATTAAATCAGAGCTGTAACCTATCGCGCAGAAGGCTAATAAGCCTTCTGGGTTGTGCAGGCTCCGGAAGTCTTGCAGTTCAAAATGCAGAAGCACATGATTCTTCTAGCCATGGAAATTCAAGCTCATTGCCAGCACTGTTTTTCGATGGACATCATGCCTATGCCACAGGCTACCATCCGATCTATATTCATCATATTGTCTCTCACGCGAATTCCCTAGCTCACCTCCCTTATAAGCTTGGCGGCGGACATCGACAGCTAATTGATGATGGGTATGATTGCTCTAGTAGTATATCCTACGTCCTGTTCCGCTCAGGATTGCTGACCGCTCCGCTTACGTCAGTTCAATTCGCGCAATATGGCAACTCCGGACCGGGAAAATACGTTACTCTCTTTGTGAAGCCTGGTGACCATATTTTTATGACCGTGTGCGGTCTTCGATATGACACATCGGGAACAGTATTTCATGAAGGGCCTCGCTGGAGAACGACGCCTCGAAACTATCATGGCTTTCTACAACGCTCTATTGCAGGACTGTGATCACAGATAACCTGCATCTGACGGCCCCAATTTATATTCCAGCTACGTGCTAATCGTCAAACGAGGGAAGATTAGGACACCTTTTTGACATAGGGACAGACGCGGCTCCACCTTCAAACCACGCATTTTCAATTCATGGACCAACGAAGATTCACACGCACTGCGCAGCAGACTTGTCCCCAAAGCTTCCATCACCTCAATGGACAGTTCATCCATCGCCTAGAACTCTTCGTCGGGAGCATCGACCTTAGACTTGGAGGAGGAGTGAGCACGGCGGACGATGGCGTGTCGGAGCACGAGGCTGCCAAAGTTCATGCGTAGCCAGAGCTTGAGCCGCGCCGGCGCAGGCAGGTGATGAGCTGGGCCTCAAGCAGCGGATGCAGCTTATCGATTGCCTTGAATTTCAGATGCAGCCACCCCGCCACGAAGACATCTATGCGGTAGCACCAGTCCAACTTCGTGCCTTTGTAGATGATTGGCAGAGGCACTTGGCATTCGTGTTCAATGCCCATCGCTAGCAGCTCCAGATGCAGTGCCCGCACATAGTCCGCCTGATCGAGGCACGGTCCGAACTCCCGATACACCGCAAGAGATCAGAAGACCGCAGAGAATACCCTTCCAAATTTCATCTTTGCGGTCTGCTATACTCTGCAGTGTCAAAAGGCAGTGGCTGGCGCGGATCGTGAATGCTCTGCGAACCCAGTGGGAGAGCGTAAAGGAGCCACGCTTGGCAAAGCTCTGGGCCGATGTGCAGAAGGATTTACGACGCGAGTGGACGCTGACGGAACTGGCGCATCACAGTCATTTTAGCCCGGAGTATCTGCGCCGCCTCTGCATGCGTGAACTCGGCCGCAGCCTGATACAGCACCTCACTTGCCTGCACATGGGACTGGCTCGGTGACTTTTGGAGCCGTAAAACGACAAGCTGGAGGTCGTAGCAACCAGAGTTGGCTTCGCGAACGCGGCCATTTTCTCCCGAGCCTTCCGCCGGTGGGTGAGGCTGGCTCCTGGGGCGTATCGTGGCAAAGCTAGGTGAGCAATTCGTGCAAGCAGTCGCTTGGCGGTCGATTCGAATGATGCTCTCTTCCAAACCGCATGCCAGAACATACCACCGACGAGATCACCCTTTTTCGCCAATCTTGGACCCTCTACGACTCCATCTCGGAGATGAACTACATGTTTCATCGCGAGATCTACGCGCACATCACCACGTTGCTGAGTCAGCGGCATGCGGGCGGCCCATATTCGCTGCTTGATCTTGGCTGTGGGAACACACGTTTTATCGCCCCTTGTCTCAAAGAGGCCACACCCAGCCGCTATTCGGGGGTGGATCTCTCAGAGGCCGCTTTGAACGAGGCACGTGAGTATTTGAGCGGCCTCGAAAATGTGGCGCTACATCACCAGGACATGCTGCAAGCTGTGCAGGCCGCCGACTCGTCTTTTGATGTCATTTTCAGCGGCTTTGCCGTGCATCACCTTGATGCGGAGGGCAAAAAGCAGCTTTTCCATGCCTGCGCGTCGAAGCTCGCCCATGGCGGCCACTTCATCCTGGTGGATGTGGTGCGCGAGGAGGGCCAGACGCGGGAGCAATACCTCAAAGGCTACCTGAATTGCATGCGTACGCAGTGGACGGCGGTTCGGCCCGATCATCTCGAAGAAGCCTGCGCTCATGTGGCCGCTTACGACTTCCCCGAGACGTTTACGGATCTCAAGCGCATGGCCGCAGAGGCTTCTCTGAAGGACGCCCGTGTGGTGGATCGCTTTGCCCAGCATCATGTCCTCGTCTTCAGCGCCTGAAAGAGGCTCCAGAGACTGCCAGAAAACTGCTTTTGAAGGTGCTGGATGAGTTGCCCTGGACGTGGGAAGGGACAGGGTGTGAGGGATCCTGACTTGGCTTGTTGCCTCTGCGGTTTGCCCCCAAAATCAGACTCCTAGGAAATTGCTTTTAAGGGGCCGAGCCGGAATTACGCGAGTATGTGGGGGTGAGGAGGGCTGGGGAGCATTGGCTCGGCAAGATCAGCGCTCCGCGAGAAAATGAGCTTTAGTGAAAGCTCAAACCGAGGCAAGCCGCATGCAGCAACAACATCTGCGCGACTGACATTCATGAATCCATGCGGGGCCGACGGTAAATCCAAAATTGAGAGATTGCGATGGTCAAAATCATCACCGTGTAAGCCACCAAAGCAAAAGGAAGTAAAAGCGGTAAATAAAAGAGCACTAAAGAATCGTGGCTTCCAGGAACCATCAGGCCACCAGCCCCCATCAAAGCGCCGCCCATCAATCTTTGGAGCACTCCCTGAAGATGCATCCCTCCAATTGGCCGAGACGATGTCTTGGTCAAGCCACCCCAAATTGCCCCGCCCAACAAGGCCATGAAGAGCAGCAATCTAGGCATGAAATTTACGACCTCGTTTCTTTTGGCTAGATCAATTAAAAAATCGCTAAACGCCCATGGCCCATAAACCAGCATCAAGGTCAATTAAGCGATAGCAATCACGATGGTAGCCATACGAAAATGCCAGAGATGCTTTCTCAAATAAAAAAGACGCGCAAGCATACCAGCCACAATCAACACAACCAACCAAGGCGGTATGAGCTGAAATGCTTCGCGAGTTTGACTGCTTGGCAGATAGACGTCCAAGTTCAATCCATAGAAGGCCGTTGAACCAATCCAAAAGCCTAGAAGAGTGAAGCTGAACATCCATTCAAAATTGCCAATGCGAGAAATGGTGCCAACGACACAGGCGCCATTAATCACGGCACCTAAACCTAACAGGGCTGCCCCCAGAACAGTCAGCCAAGTAATATCCCAGGCAATAACGGGCTGCTTGGTCAACTTTAAGGCCCAAAAAATGAAGAGGCCGCCGGCAACCCATACAGCTGCCTCGAGAAGGGCAAAAAAACGGCTGCCACGACGATGAATCACGATCTCATCAATAGCTGCAACCGTGCAAGTGCCGCCTCGTTGAATGGCAAACCCCAGAAGGCCTGCCAGTGCAAAGGCAATCAGAAAGTAAAAAAGATCAGAGGGCATCAAAGGTAAGCGCCAATTTTATCAACGGCTAGGAAATTGCTTTTGAGTGGGGCGCAGATCTGGTTGGCCCTAGACCTAGCGCAACAAAAGCCTCTAAGGGAGTCTGACTCTGCATGCAGTTACTTTGGTTTTTATCCAAGTTCAAAAGTCGTGATTCCAAATACCTTGCTTATATTTGTATTAGGTTTCCCCCCCAAATACATTCGAGCGCATTCAAAAACGTATTTGGCCCCATATTGACCAACGAGTTCTACGGCTCCCTTGTTAATGACGGGAATGTCCAGAAAGACTGGCTGGCCAATAGATGCATTGAGACAGGCTCGATACAATTCCTCCGCCACTTCACTTGTATCGGCAAATAGCGGCCCAATTTTGTAGCCTTCGATTGCCTTTCGAACAACAGCATAACCCCATATTTGGTTATCCCGGATGAATTTGAACCCCTGGCTATCGGGCATGCTCAACCAACTGCGTAAAAAAACCTGCCTTCCGTAACCGACACAGTCTCGGTCGTAATCGATCAGTTGCTCATAGTCATGAACGTTGATGGGCGTTATTTGGTGACTGACGGTAAACTCGCTTCCCATGCGTTCATACCGTTCATCCCTGAAGGCTACATGGAAGCCGCCTTTTTCATAGAAAGGCTGCATGGCTACCACACCATCCATCCCAATCGCTGCACCGTGGTCCAGCCGTCCAATCAGCAGATCTCTTCTCAGATGCCAGAGTTTTCTGCCAATGCCTTGTCCCCGGTGCTTGGGATGCACGATGAAGAGTCCCATGAATCCAAAGGCCTGATGGTATGAAACCACAGCCCCCCCTGCAATGAGAGTCTCGCCCGCATAAAATCCATAGAAGCCTTCAGGGTCTGTTTCCCAAAAGACTTCATGATCATGAACTCCTGGATTCCACCCCTCGGCCGCTGCCCATGTCACCAAAGTTTGCAAGCCTTCTCGGGTGAGTTTTCTCAGTTCTAAATTGTTCGTCTCAGTCATCGTCACGCTTAGCCATTCATGTCAGATTCTTATGATTTTGAGCCCTTTCAACGAAACGCTCAAGTGAAAGTGAATGGATAGCTCAATCACCAGGCTATCTCGAATATAAAAATCGCACCACAACATCGTAACGAGAAGTTAACGCCTCAAGTCAAGGGCACTGGTTTCTTCAATAGCACTTCCAAGCTGGTAACCTTTGATCATCAGAGGCAAGGTTTCGTCGACCCATTCGAAAAACGCTAACTCGCCTTGAGCGATTTTGGCTTCCAAAACCTCTTTTTCCAATAATTCTTGGGAAAGGTCCAAGTAGGTTCCGCCCATCAAGTGTCTGAACTCATGTTGGAAGATAACCGCCGCAAATCCATCCAATCTTCCCTTCTGCATTTCACCTTGCTCATTCTGGCACTCATACTCAATCCACTCAAAGCTTGCTAAGTTTCCTCTAGGTTCTCCGTGAGCGCTGAGGCAGCCATGCCAAAAGTTTTTTCGAAGAGTCGAGACTTGAGTGATTTTTGGGTTGATGAATACTTGTCTAGCTACAGGTCCTAAAACCTTGTACCTCGGATTGTCTTCCTTGGCTTCGATGATGAATAGTTGGAGTCTTTTACCGATTTGATTGGCTGCAATTCCCACCCCTGATTTAGCCTGCATGACCGCATACATGTGGTCGATCAACGCATTCAGCTCCGCTGTTTTGAACTCTTCGTCTGTGATCCTTCTGGGAGCTAAATAAAGGGTGTTGTGTTCACGTCCAGCAGAGCCCAACGGAACATGCTGAACGACCTCCAATCCGTCCTTCGGCACCTTTAGGGTAAGCGCTTCATTTTCATCATCACAAAATTGGCGTAGAGTAGTCATCGAAAGGCGATCAAAAATGGTTTTCCGGGAGCTGTAATGGGCAAGGCAGGCTTGATAGCTAACTTAAGGGTTAGCAAATTGCTTTTCAGTGACGGGGTCACATTCATGACGTTCTATCAACGCTCCTGAGCAACGTTATCCCACCCCATGGCAGAGTGTGTTTGTCAGACAGTTGCATCCTAAGGTTATTTCCCCTCAGGTTCACCCAAACAAACTCATCTGCCCCGCGTCCTCGTCACTGCGCGGCTTCTTCCGCGTCTTCGCGGGCACGCTGGTGGCGACGGGGACTTCTTTGACGCTCTCGGCGGGCTGGTGGCCGGATTCGAGTTGTTGGAGGACTTCTTTGGCTCTCGCGATGACGTTTTCGGGGAGGCCAGCGAGGCGGGCGACCTGGATGCCGTAGCTTTTTTCGGCGCAGCCGGGGAGGATCTTGCGGAGGAAGATGATCTGCTGGTTCCACTCCTTCACAGCGACGTTGTAGTTCTTCACAGCGCTGCGGCTTTGAGCGAGCGCGGTGATCTCGTGGTAGTGCGTGGCGAAGAGGCAGCGGGCACCGATGTGGTCGTGCAGATGCTCGGCGACGCTCCAGGCGATGCTGAGGCCGTCGAAGGTGCTCGTGCCGCGGCCGATCTCGTCGAGGATGACGAGGCTGCGCTCAGTGGCGTTGTTGAGGATGAGCGAGGTCTCGTTCATCTCGACCATGAAGGTGGATTGGCCGCGGGCGATGTCGTCGCTGGCGCCGATGCGGGTGAAAATGCGATCCACCAATCCGATCTCCGCGCTGGCGGCGGGCAGGAAGCTGCCAATCTGCGCCATGAGCGTGAGCAGCGCGGTTTGACGCAGGTAGGTGCTCTTACCGGCCATGTTCGGCCCGGTGATGAGGATGAGTCGGCTTTCCTCAGGCTCCAAGGTGACGTCGTTCGGCACGAAGCGCTCGCCGCTCGTCAGATTCTGATCGAGCACGGGATGGCGACCGTCGCGGATGAAGAGGTTGCGCGTTTCGTTGAGGACGGGACGCGTGTAATTGAAGAGTCGCGCGGTCTCGGCGAGCGAGCCCAATGAATCGAGCACGGCGATGGCTTCGGCGGTTTCCTGGATGTGCGCGAGGTGCTCGAGCACGCGGCTGCGCAGCTCGATGAACTGCTCGTATTCGAGCGCCTTGCTGCGCTCCTCGCTGCCGAGGATTTTGTCCTCCATGCGCTTCAACTCATCGGTGATGTAGCGCTCACCGTTGACGGTGGTTTGCTTGCGGTGGTAGTCGGCGGGCACGCTGCCGACGTTCGCCTTGGTGATCTCAATGAAGTAACCGAAGACGGCGTTGTACTTGATCTTCAGGCTCTTGATACCCGTGCGCTCAATCTCGCGGTTTTGCAGGTCGGCGATCCACTGGCGGCCAAGCGTGGAGGCGGCACGAAGTTCGTCGAGCGCGGGGAGATAGCCTTCACGGAAAACGCCGCCTTCTTTGATCTGCATCGGCGGTTCATCGACGATGGCGCGTTGGATCTCCTGGCAGAGCGGGGTGAGGTCGTGGAGGCGGGTTGTCAGGTAATCTGACATGGCTGACCGGGTTGACCATTCTGACAGCACTGTTTTTAGCGCTGGGACGATTTCCAGTGAGGTTGCCAAAGCCTGCAAATCCCGCCCATTGCCGCTACCTTGGCTCAGGCGGCTGCTGGTGCGCTCCAGATCGCGGACTTCTTTGAGCAGTGTGCGCACCTGGCTGAGGAGCATGGGCTCGTCGAGGAAGGCGGCGATCATGTCCTGGCGCTGGGTGAGCGTGTCGAGATCGCGCAGCGGGTGGAGCACCCAGTGGCGGAGCTTGCGACCGCCCATGGGCGTGCAGGTGCGGTCGAGGGCGCTCAAAAGCGTGTGCGCATTACCTCCGCGGGCGCTGACGAGTTCGAGGTGGCTCTGGCTGGCGGCGTCAATGAGCACGACGTCGTTGGTTTGACCGACGCGGAGGCGCTGGATGTGCTCCACACTGCGGCGGAGCTGGAATTGCAGGTATTGCAGGATGCAGCCGGCGGCACAAAGCGCGGCGCTGAGCCCCTGGCAGCCGAAGCCATCGAGCGATTGCACTTTGAAGTGCTGCGTGAGGCTGTGCTGGGCCTGATCGAGCAAAAACAGGTAACTCTCCACCGCCTGCGCACAGGCCGGGCTGCCGAGCGCCTCGATCACATCGCGTTGATCGTCGCTGTGGAGGATTTCGCTGGCCTGGAGACGCTCCAGTTCATCGGCGAGCTCGGTGGTGTCCTTGAACTCGGCGACTTCAAACTCGCCCGTGGTGTGATCGACATAGGCGAGGCCAAATTTCTTCCCATCGCGAAACACCGCGGCGAGATAGTTCGGGCGGTTCGAGTCGAGCAGGTTGAGATCATTGATCGTTCCCGCGCTGAGGATCTGCGACACGGCCCGCTCGACGATCTTGCCCGGTGTCGGCTCCGTGGTCTGCTCAGCGATGGCGACGCGTTTGCCGGCCTTGATGAGCTTCGCGATGTAGCCCTGCGACGAATGATGCGGCACGCCGCACATCGGCACCGCGTTGCGTTTCGTCAGCGCCACATTCAGGATCGGCGAGGCGACCTTCGCGTCCTCGAAGAACAGCTCATAAAAATCCCCTAGCCGGAAAAACAGCAGCACATCCTCCGGAAGCTCCCGCCGGATGGCGAGGTATTGCTTCATCATGGGAGTGGTGGCGGCGTCGGACATGTGGAAAGACAAGCAGTCAAGAGGTCAAGGCCATGGTCAAGCAATGACTAGACTCGAATGACGAAAGTAGCCCTCAATCCGGGTCAGGCCCAGTTCAGCCGCCGCAGAGTTTGCAGGGCTTGCCGTCGGTGGGCTGGCAGATTTTGTTGGGGTTGAAGTAGCGGCAGTTGGAATTATGCCTGATCCCGGTGGAACTGAGATTGTAGCGCAACTGGCCTGGCTGCGCAGGCGGACCAGCAGGTGTGGCGATCTGTTTGGCGGGTGCCTGCTTCTGGATCTCACGGGTGGCGATGACCAGGGCGGTGCTTTTCTTCAGGGCATCCGTGGCCGCTTCGGCATTGTCAGCGATGCTACCGGGCCTCAAGGAAGGCACACCGGGCCGTCGTTTGGCTTCGGCTTTTTCACCTTCCATAAGCAGCGCCTCGATGGTCTCCGTGCGGATGCAGGCTTGCGGTGTTTTATTTGAAGCACGGGCAAAGGTGGTGCTATTGACCGTTTCCGTGCGGGATTGGGAACGAAAGAAAAAGCCCAGAGGCTCCCACTTATCATTCAGGATGTAACCACCGACGGTGTAAGGATCCAACGCGGCATCGTGCTCAAAGCTGCTGCGGCTGGAGGTCTGGCTGATGATGCCGCGCGTGAGGCTGGGAGCGCCGAGGTCTTTGCCTGATTTGGTCAAAGACAGCGCGAGGGCATAGATGCCCTGGCCGAGCTCTGCGGGCTTGCGGGCGATGAGTTTGGCAGGCTCCATTTCCAAGGTGGATGAGATCAAAGCGAGCCCGAGTTTATCATCGCTCTTGATGACTTTGGCTGGCAGGTCTTTGCCATCCTCATGCAGCATGAGGGTCTTCGCGTCTTTGATCAGCTCATGCTCGGTGACGAAAAATCCTTTGCCCAAAGGCAAGGCGAGACCGCGAGTGGAGATGATCTCCGTGATTGGCTCACTGACGAGAGGCGCGAGCTTGGCAGGATCATTGTCCGCGACAGCACGCAGTCGGAGGTCAGCCTCGACCGCGCTATCCAGATCCAGAGCGAAGGCGCGAATGACCGCTGCGTCACCTTCGAGAGGCTGATAGGTGCGGTTTCCTGCATAAAAAAGCGGCTTCGCTTCGAGGCGGTCACCTTTGGCGAAGTTGAGCTGATTTTTTGGTAGGAAAAAAGTCTCGCCTGTGAAGACCCACGGTCCTTTGGCACCGCTAAGCTGCTGGCCCATGCGGGCAATGTAGCCGCCATCCACCGGCGTGATGATTTCACAAGTCTGCGGGCCAAGCGTGGCCGCACCATGAGCAGAGACTTGGGCGAGTTTGGCAAAGGACTGATCGATCGTGGATAATGCCGACATCGGTAGGACGAGAGGTTTGCCATCTTTGCCGATGAGCTGGACGCGGTCGTTTTGCAGAGCTGCAAAGCGTGCTTCGATGGATTTCTTGCCATCCGCACTGCGCCACTCGCGAGCCATGACCGGGAGGTTTTGCAGGAGTAAAAGTACCGTGAGGAGGTGTAAATTCCGTCTCATGAAGATGAGGCTAAGAGATTTAGCGAAATCAAACAAGACTAGAGAAAAGAACTTTATGCCGTGCGAAATACGTTGGTTGTCATCGCAGCCCTGCCCGCCATACTCGCACAGCGCTGCGCCCCCCATGAGTACTTCTCAGATGCCGAGACCCCAGATCACCCGCAAGCCGGAAACCTCCGGCCCTGTGGCGACAGCCCAAAAATGGTGGCAAAAGCTGCTCGGAGCCCCTCAGGAGGGCCTGCAACTCGGCCCCAACCGCAATGCGATGCTGCCGGTTTTGATCGAGGTTTTCGCCGGATTTTCCAAGCTGGATGGTGATGTGGAGGAGGAGGAAATCGAGTCTTCGCTCGGCTACCTGCGCTATGATTACTCGGGCGCGATTTATGCAGACATGCGCCGCCTGTATTTTGAGGCCCTCCAGCAGCCGCAGGACCTGGGACAGCGGGCCAAAGAACTGAGCGCGGAACTCAGTGCTGAGCAAAAGATCCTGCTCTGTGTTCAGCTGTATCTGCTGATCTCACGCTCGGCCTCGAACCAGCGCCAGATGGTGGATTTTTACCTCTTCATGACGAACCTGGGCATCGCAGCCCAGGCCATCGACATTGTCTATCAGCTGAATGCTGGCGAACACCCGGAAGATCAGGATTTCACGACGAAAACCGGCCAGCCTTTGGAAACGCTGCGCGTGGGCTCTACCGTAACCTGTGACGTGCTGCTGCGCTCACTCTCGGCGGACTGTGAAGTGGTAGCGTTTCGTTATCAAAATCTCGTACTGCTGAAGAACACCGGCAATGTACCCATCCTCGTGCGCAGCCGCCGTCAGCCACCAGGAGATTTTTCCCGTCTCTATCCCGGAGAGCGTGTGGTTCTGGAGGACGTGACGCTGGATTACAATGATCTCATCGCCTACTTCAACTCGAAGAAAACCGTCACTGGGGCGCAGCTATATCTCACGCTCACGGACACAGGTGACGCTGAAATTTCGCAGCAGCGCGGACGCGGAACGAATCTGCGTGTGAGCTTTGGGCTCGGTGTCACGGTCGAGGCACTGCGCAACACCGACGCCACGCTGACAGGCATCGCCCTGAAAGAAGGCACGCGCGTGGAGGCCTCCATCGAGGACAGCATCGTGGCAAAAGGCGAGATCGAAATCTCTCTGCGTGATCTGCGGGTAAGGGCTCAGGAGTTCGGCGGCCAATTTCGCCTGGAAGGCAGCCGCAACACCTACCTCGTCTCAAACAAACCCGAGCTTCTGGAAGAAGGCGACATCCTGCTGAGTGAAGACACTGAAGGCGAGATCCTGCTGCGCATCGAGTGCAATTACTCACAGAAAAATGGCTCGCTAGAAGTGCTGCGCAGTTCACGCCCCATCTTCATCGGTGAGGTGCCTGTGCGCGACCGCATCTCCTTGAGTGATGGTGATACGATCACCCTCGGCGAAGGCCAATTTCTGCGCTGTCACTTCAGTGATCGCATCATCGAGGAAGAAAAAAACACCATCCGCCAGATGGAGATCCGCGAGCTGTCACATCGCTTTGACAACAAAGACACGGCCCTGGATGGCATCAGCTTCGTCGCCAGACGTGGTGAGATGATCTGCGTCATGGGGCCCAGCGGTTGTGGCAAAAGCACCCTACTGCGCGTGCTCGGAGGTCAGCTGAAAACCAAGAGCGGCGAAGTGCTGATGAACGGCCTCTCGCTCTACAAAAACCTGCCGAATCTCACGCCTTACATCGCCTACATCCCCCAGGACGATGCCTTTGATCCACTGCTGAAGGTTCAGGAAAATCTCGACTTCTCTGTCGCCGTGCGCTGCCCGCATTTGAAGACTGAGGAGCGCCGCAAACGCGTCGAAGCAAAGCTGGCAGAACTCGGACTGGCCGACTTGCGCCAGCGTCTCGCAGGCACACCTCAGCAGAAATTTCTGAGTGGTGGCGAACGCAAGCGCCTCAATGCCGGACTGGATATGATAGGCATCTCGGATGTGTATCTTTTTGATGAGCCGACCTCTGGTCTCTCCTCCAAGGACAGCGAGCATGTGCTGGAGATCATCCGCAGCCTTGCGCGGCACAAAATCGTACTCACCTCCATTCATCAGCCCAGCATGAGACTGTTGCAGATGTTTGATAAGGCGCTGCTTTTGGACAAGGGCGGCAAGATGGTTTACTTCGGCACGCCCCAAGGACTGTTGGAGTATTTCTGGAAGGCCTACAATGATGAAACGGGCCAGCGTGAGGCCGAAATGCCGGCCAACATGACGCCGGACTTTGTCTTCGATGTTTTGGAAACGCCACTGCGTGACATCAGTGGCGACATCATCCAGGAGCGCAGTGCTGACGGGCATCTCGTCGCCGCACGGCGCTTCCCACCGAACTTCTGGCGCGACCGCTATCAGAGTCATTTGCTACTGGAAAGCATGGCCAAGGCGCAGGCCTTTCCCGGCAGCACGAACCTGATCGCCCGACCTCGGGATGACACCAAGAGCAGCAGTCGCTCACGCGCCGTGCCAAAGCCACCCCGGCACACCCTGCGGGAGGAGAGCATCCTGTTTTATACGATGCTAAAGCGAGCCTTCCTCTCGAAGCTGAGGAACCGCACCAACCTGCTCACCACGCTGCTGGAGGCGCCG
>Ga0214163_1000895_pt1 | contig 13421 bp, 9 predicted proteins | sample LakMenepilimnion_2_FD_153001 | JGI IMG/M metagenome (GOLD analysis project Ga0214163, IMG submission 153001) | Freshwater microbial communities from Lake Mendota, WI - Practice 15JUN2010 epilimnion v4 | ecosystem: Environmental > Aquatic > Freshwater > Lake > Epilimnion/Euphotic zone | place... | reverse complement strand
GCCATACCAGATAGTAAAATATTTATTATTCTGTTCTTCCATGGGAAAGGCTTCATTTAAGCCCTTTAAAACAGAAGCTGGGCTCTTAAAATTTGTATCTGTGAGAGATTGTGAACGAATCGCATTAATAGCAGATATGCATAAGATTGCGGCTCCCACGCCATGACCACACACATCCACTAAATATATACCTAAGTGCTCTTCATCAATCCAGTGATATCCAAGAGCATCGCCTCCAAGAGATGAACACGGGATATGTTGCCAAGAAGTTTTCACTTTTCCTTCTAATAGTAATGGCAATAAACTCCTAATATAGATGGCTGCCTCATTAATTTCTTCTGCAAGCAATCGCTGGCTTTCAATTAATTCTCTTTTTTGGTGATAAAGTTCAATATGCGTTTTTATTCTAGCTATTGCAATGGGAGGGCTTACAGGTTTTGTAATGTAATCGACAGCCCCTAATGAAAGACCTAATGCTTCATCCTGTGTTTCCGCCTTAGCGGTTAGAAATATAATAGGTATTTGATTAGTTTTTTCATCTGCCTTAAGCCGCTTACAAACTTCATAACCATCCATTTCTGGCATCATGATATCTAATAAAATAAGATCTGGCTGCGGATCTGTAAAAGCAATTTTTAAAGCTTTTTCGCCACTTGTTGCTGCCTTTACTTTGTAGTCGTCCTGAAGGAGCCCGCTCATTAATTGAAGATTAGCCGGCGTATCATCTACCACCAATATAGTTGGCTTCGTAATCATTATTTGACTAACTTTTCATTTACTAAATTTAATGCTGATTCGAAATCAAAATTTCGTAATGTATCAGAAATTTTACTAAACATTTCTTTGCCAAAATATTGGATAAAAACTTCTTGTGACTTTTCAAGCAAATCATTTGCTTCAGTATCGTCGTTTGCTAATAATTCTGATAATTTATTAATTAATGGTTTAATTTGGCTATCGTCAAAGGTTGTTGTTGAAGTTAATTTTTTATCTTCGGGCAAAGTTTTTTTAATGCTATCAATAATGCTTATTAATTTAGGCTGAATTAGGTCAAGATTTTTAATAATTTTCTCAGCTTGTATTTTGTCCAGACATTGACCTTCAACTTCACCTGCTATTTTTTGTATTTCAGTTGCGCCTATGCTGCCACATGTTCCTTTGAGAGTATGAGCTACTCTTTGAGCTGTTAAATAATCACTTATATCTAGAGCCCTTTTAATATCAATTACTGCATTTACTTGATCAGTAGAAAATGTTTTTAGCATTTTTATATAGAGAGAAACTTTTCCTGCCGCAACCTGCAGTCCCAAACGAGAATCTACCCCATTAATTTCTGGAACCTTTATTTCTTCTTTTAAACTAATAATAGTCTTTTGATCACTTATTAAATTTGATTTTTTTTCCTTAATCCATTTAGCAAGTCCTGCAAACAATACATTAGGATCAATAGGTTTTGTGATGTGTGCATCCATCCCTGCTTCTATACACTTGTCTCTGTCTGCGTCAGATGCGTTAGCTGTCATTGCCAATATAGGCAAATCATTATTAGAGAATTTTTGACGAATTGTTTTTGTTGCTTCAAGTCCGTCCATAATAGGCATTTGCATATCCATTAACACAATATCGTATTGGAATTTATTCGCCATATTGACAGCCTCTTGCCCATTGTTTGCTATTTCTACAACAAATCCTTCATCTTCTAATATCTCAGTTGCAATCTGTTGATTAAGTAAATTATCTTCTGCAAGGAGTATTCTTGCGCCCTTAAGGCTATTGAGATCTATTTTTGTATGGTTGCTATAAGTTTTTTGTGCGTTATGTTCTGGGGCTTCTAAATTGAAAATACTTAAGATAGTTTCAAATAGTAAAGAAGCATTAATTGGTTTGGCGATCACATGCTCTATGCCTTCAATTGTTGCATCATTTATTACGTCATCTTTTGCATAACCCGTTACAAGAACACACGGTGGTTTTTTGCTAATAATCAATTTTTTTAATGCTTTCACAAATTCGATACCGTTCATTCCTGCTGGCATATGCCAGTCAACAAAAATCATATCAAAAGGTGACTCTTGTTTATCCGCGTCAATAATTGCTTGCAAGCCTTTTTCTGCTGATTCTGATGCAACCACCTTAAGTGACATTGCAATTAACATATCTTCAATGATTAATCTTGCAGACTCATTGTCGTCAATCACCAGAACAGATTTACTACTTAAATCCTCTTTAAATAAAACTCTCTTTGTTATGGTTTTATCGAGTTTAAATTTAGCCGTAAACCAAAATGTACTACCTCTGCCAAATTCACTATCAACACCTACGTCACCCCCCATCAGATTGGCTAACTGTTTTGATATGGCAAGCCCTAAACCGGTGCCACCAAATTTACGCGATGTCGAAGTATCAGCTTGCTGAAATGACTGAAATAATTTCCCTTTTTGTTCAGGCGTTAATCCAATGCCTGTATCAGAAACATTAAATTTTAGAAAAATAGTTTCGTCATCTTGTTCAAGAATGTCTGCCGAAATTATTACTTCACCTTTTTCTGTGAATTTAATTGCATTATTTCCATAGTTAATAAGAATTTGGGAGAGCCTTAAAGGGTCGCCAATGAGTTTGTGGGGAAGATCACTAGGCAATTTAAAAATAAGTTCTAAATTTTTTTCTGAGCATTTTTGGCTAATCATGCTCGATATATTTGACATCATTTCATCAATATCAAAACTTACTTCTTCTACAGTTAACTTGCCTGCTTCAATCTTAGAAAAATCTAAAATATCATTAATAATGCCTAAAAGATGTTTGCCTGCCTGCTGAATCTTAAGCACATAATCTCGTTGCCTTGGATTTAAGTCTGTCTTAAGGGCTAAATGAGCCATTCCTATAACTCCATTCATAGGAGTTCTAATTTCATGGCTCATGTTGGCTAAAAATTCACTTTTCATTTTTGCCGCATCTTCGGCAAGTTGTTTTGCCTGATGGGCCGCTGTTACATCGTAGAACCAAGCAACAACAACCTCTTGATCAAGATATTTCATGTGATGAAATGACCCCATAACTTGCAATAGATCCCCAGCCAGGGTTTTCATTGCCAACACCTCATCTACAATATTTTCTTGGGCATTTATACGGATACTGAGCGCCTCAAAGTCATCTTTATACTGATATACCTGAAGAGGAGTTAGAGTTTGAAGATCCTTTTCTTTGACCTTAAACATTTCCATATATCGAGGGTTAGCAAAAGTGATATGGCGATCAGATACCCTCATGATCCTAACTGCAACTGGGCTATGTCTTAAAATTTCTAAAGTGTCTTCTTCAAAATCCTTTAAAAGCTCTAAGATAAGTTTTTGTGCTTGTTCGATACTTGCCATAGTTTTCTCTTAACTTGTGAAATCTATCTAAAAAAAATTATTTAATTAATCTTTTTTTTATTTGTAGAACGTTATTTTTTTCTGTGTACTCATATTCAACCGAATCTGAAAGAGTTTTTACATAGTGAACACCAAGACCCCCAACTTCTCTATTTTCGATTGATGAAGTCAAGTCTGGATCTGGAAGCTCAAGCACATTAAATGGAATCCCGTTATCTTTATAAGTCATGATCAATTCATCTTTTTTAATATTTAAATTAACTTGTATGAAAACCTCTCTCCCATCAGCAACCCCATGTGTAATGGTATTTGTAAAAAGCTCTTCTAAAATTAAAGTAGTTGGCATCAAAATGCTAGAAATATTATTTTCTTTAAAAAAAAACTCGAGTTTATAAATTAAAGCATTTAGATCAGAAATATTATTTCTTAAAGTCATTTCTAGATATTTCATATTATTGAGGCTTTATATTTTTAGTTTAAATTTTCCAAATTAATTAACACTTTTTCTTCTTCAAATATAACACTGAATTTATAATCAAATTGTGTTATTTTAATAATAAATTAATCAAGAAGTTCTAATGCCAAAGGGGATGATATGGAAATTAAGGAAGAACAAATTAACGGATCAATTACAAAAATAATATTATCAGGGCGCCTCGATATTCAAGGCGTTGGAGAGATAGAAACAAAATTCTCTGGCATGACCGCATCTCCAAGAATGGCTATTATCACTGATATGTCAAATGTTCCATATATATCTTCAATCGGCATAAGACTTTTAATTTCAAGTGTGAAGGCAATTAATGCCCGCAAAGGTAAGTTTGCATTGTTTGGAACTCAGCCAGATGTAAATATGGTGATTACCATCTCTGGTTTAGATAAAATTATTCCAAATTTTGATACATTAGAAGCTGCTATTGATTATGTTAAGTAATGTAAAAAAAATAATATTTATGGAAAGGGCTATTGCCTTACTGTATTTTGTTGCGGCCTTTCCATTGCCTGAAAGTTTTTATGATTATTTTAGAGTTATTGTTTTTATTGGTGTCGGATTTATTTTGCTTAACAAATGGGTAAAGCTTAATACACCCCATATCATTTTTTTAATTAGCGTATTAATTATAGACAATCCTTTCCTTCCATTTCACTTTCCAATAATGATATGGATTTTACTTGATATCATTATTGGCTCTTATCTCATTTATTTGTCTACAAAATTTAAGGGCTAGATTTAATATTTAAAGTTTTAAAAAAACTTTGGCTTAATCCCCTGTGCCCATGTTTAAGAGTAAAATATAGTTAGATTTAATATACATTTCCTTTATCCATATTTTTAAAGTTGGGGTTTCAGTTGTTAAGCCATCTCGTGCCATTAAGATCTATTTTACCTCCCCTTCTTTTACTTATCTTGGTTGGCTGCCAGAAGCCCCCTGAGCAAAATGGTATGCCACCTAACTTTGTATTACCGGTGACCGTCGTTGAAGCAACACCTTTGAGTGTTCCTATTACAGCCGAAGCTGTGGGCCAAACAGAGGGCGCTAAAGAAGTTGAAATTAGGCCCCGTGTTGGCGGTATTTTATTAAAACGAAAATACAATGAAGGCTCTGCGGTTAAAGCGGGTCAAACTTTATTCAATATTGATCCTGAGCCATATAAAATAGCCTTAAATCAAGCGCGTGCTCAATACAATCAGAGTCTTGCGCGAGCCGAACAAGCTAAACGAGAAAAGAAACGTTTAGAAAGTTTAATTGAATCTCAGTCGATTAGTCAGCGTGAATTTGATAATGCAATATCCGATGAATCAATTAGTGTCGCGGCTCTCGCACAAAGTCGAGCAAATTTAAGACAGGCAGAACTTAATCTTTCTTATACCAATGTCACCGCACCTGTCGATGGTATTTCCGGTCGTTTTCAATTTTCTGAGGGAGCACTCATTTCTGCGAATACAAGCCTGCTTACGACATTAGCTCAAGTAAATCCAATTTGGGTGCGTTTTAGTTTTTCAGATAACGAACTTAAACAATTGGGTGGCGCATTAAATGAAAAAAATATTCAGGAAGTTTCAATCATCCTTTCCGATGGAAACGAATATCCGAAAAAAGGCAAAATAAATTTTGCCGCAAGCCAAATCAATCCATCACTTGGAACTCAAGAGCTTAGGGCGACATTTGAAAATAATGGGCGTCAAATTTTACCTGGCCAATTTGTTCGTGTGCGAGTGACTACAGGCAAAAAAGATGGTGTATTTATATTGCCTCAATTGGCTGTTCTTACTTCTGATCAAGGTAAATTTGTATTTGTCGTCAATGAAAAAAATCAAGCCACACCTCGTCCTGTTGTGGTTGGCGAATGGAAAGGTAAAGATTGGGTTATTCTAAGTGGACTTCAATCTGGTGATAAGGTCATTATCGACAATCTGATTAAAGTGCGCCCTGGCATGCCTGTCACCAATATGTCTAGCTTGAAAAAATAATGAGTAAATTTTTTATTACGCGGCCAATTTTTGCTGCGGTAATCTCGATCATTATTGTCTTAGCTGGAATTGCAGCTGCTCTTAAGTTGTCCATTGCGCAATATCCACAAATCGCACCACCTACAGTCGTTATCACTGCCAGCTATCCAGGGGCAAGTGCCGAAACACTCTCAAAAACGGTGGCAGGTCCCATTGAAGAACAATTAAGTGGCGTTGAAGGCCTCCTTTATTTTAATTCGAGCACTGACTCTAGCGGCATACTAAATATCACCGCAACTTTTGAAATTGGAACCAACATTGATCAGGCTACTTTCAATGTAAGTAATCGTGTCAACATCGCTTCACCTCGCTTACCAGAAATGGTAAGGCGCACAGGTGTCATTGTACAAAAAAAATCAAACGACATTCTTTTGGTTGTAATGTTGACATCAAAAGACAAGCAATTTGATCCGCTTTTTTTAAGTAACTATGCAACTCTTAATGTTTTAGATGAAATTAAACGCGTGAAGGGTGTGGGGGATGCTAGTATTTTTGGTGCACGTGATTACTCGATGCGTATTTGGCTTAAACCAGACCGTATGGCGCAACTTCGTGTCACCACTTCAGACATTGCAGCTGCAATTCAAAGTCAAAATGCACAATATGCTGCTGGTAAAATTGGTCAAGAGCCTTCTGTAGATGAACAGCAACTTATATATACAGTGAATGCAAAAGGCCGCTTACTAGACCCTAATGAATTCGGAAATATAATCGTAAGAGCTGGCGGGCCTGACGGTATTCTTTATCTTAAGGATATTGCTCGAATTGAATTGGGTTCACAAACATACGATATCAACACAACTTTAAATGGTAAACCAGGCGTAGGTATTCCTATTTTTCTCCAAACAGGGGCGAACGCCCTTGATACAGCGAAGGGTATTAAGGAAAAAATGGCTGAGCTTAAAGAGCGTTTTCCTAAAGGAATGGATTTCGAAATTCCTTATGACACCAGTAGTTTTGTAAAAGCTTCGATGAAAGAAGTATTTAAAACGCTGGGAGAAGCAATGCTACTTGTGGTGATTGTCGTTTTTTTATTTTTACAAAACTGGCGTGCTACTTTAATTCCTATTATCGCTGTGCCTATATCTCTTATAGGTACTTTTGCAGGTTTATATCTTTTTGGTTTCTCAATTAATACGCTGACACTTTTTGCCATGGTCTTATCTATTGGTATAGTTGTTGATGATGCTATTGTTGTTTTAGAAAATATCGAACGCTTAATGGCAGAGGAAAAACTCTCTCCGATTAAAGCTGCTATTAAGTCTATGGAACAAGTCTCAGCTGCAGTCGTTGCGATTGTATTAGTATTGTGTGCTGTATTTGTGCCTGTCGCATTTATGGGCGGTATTGCGGGAGAGCTCTATCGCCAATTCGCTGTGACTGTAACTATTGCTGTTGTGATATCTGGGGTTGTAGCACTTACCCTAACACCTGCGCTCTGTGCCATTATATTAAATCCAAAATCTATCCATTCAAAATTTTTTGATCGTTTTAATAGTGGATTTAATAAGTTAACTCATTTTTACATTAAGGTTGTTAATGGGACTTTGAGTCATCGTTTAATTGGTGGCGTTGTTTTTGTTGGTATTGTCATTACCTCTATTTTTCTTTTTAAATATACACCTACAAGCTTTGTGCCCTCTGAAGATCAAGGCTATGTCATTACAGCAGTGATGCTTCCAGATGGCGCAACAATCAGTCGCACTTCTAAAACAACGGAAGCTGTTCGTTCTGCCATTGCGAGTGACCCTGCAAGCGCTTTTCAATTTGCTGTGAACGGTTATGACCTTATTGGTGGGGGTAATAAATCAAATGCAGCCACGATGTTTGTAAGATTAAAAGATTGGGCGGAACGAGAGAGCTCTGCAAGTGATATTGTAAAAAAACTTTTCGGTATTGGCATGATGCAACCCGATGGTCTTGCTATTGCATTTAACCCACCATCGATTCGTGGATTAGGCAACTCAGGCAGTATGGAAATTTATGTGCAAAGTAGAAGCGACACTGATCCATTACGTTTATTTACAGCAGTGAACTTGTTCATTGAAGCGCTTAAAAAAGAACCGCGCCTTACAGATATTAATTCCTTCTTTAGGCCTAACGTACCACAAATTTTTATTGAAGCAGATGAAGCTAAAGCCATGAGCTTAGGTATTCCTATTTCAAGTATTTATGACACTCTGCAAAGCACTATGGGCTCACTATATGTTAATGACTTTAATAAATCGGGGAGAACATATCGCGTTCAGCTCCAAGCGGAAGCGCCTTATCGAATGAGTCCAGATGATCTCGGTAAAGTGTATGTGCGATCAAATACAGGCGCTATGATTCCCCTCTCAGCGATTAGCACGGTCAGAAGTATTGTGGGTGCCGAACAACTCGAACGTTTTAACGGACTTCTCTCTGCAAAAGTTTTAGCAGGCGGTGCGCCTGGAGTTAGCTCAGGCGATACTATTAAACTTGTTGAAAAAATTGCGAAAGAAAGTTTACCTGAGGGCTATCAAATGGCTTGGACAGGACAAGCCTATCAAGAAAAGCGCACAGGTTCTGCGGCGCTCTTCGCATTTGGCTTTGCCATTATTATGGTATTTCTGATTTTAGCCGCACAGTTTGAAACATGGGCACTTCCACTCGCAGTGATTATGGCAGTGCCATTTGCACTCACTGGGGCACTCATTGCTATTTTAGTGCGCGGTATGCCAAATGATATTTATTTTCAGATTGGCTTAATCACTTTGATTGGTCTTGCTGCTAAAAATGCAATTTTAATTGTGGAATTTGCTAGTCAAAAAATGGAAGAAGGTATGCCCCTCATCGAGGCTGCGGTTGAAGCTGCGCGCCTCCGATTTAGACCTATTGTGATGACATCGATGGCTTTCGTTTTTGGTATTGTGCCTCTTGTTTTTGCAACGGGTGCAGGTGCAGCCGCCCGTCAATCTATGGGGACTGGGGTTTTTGGCGGCATGATATTAGCAACCTTTATTGCAACTATTTTTATTCCATTATTTTTTGTATGGTTAAGTAAACATCAAAAAGATCGTATTGGCACTTACATCAAAATTGCTGAAGAGTTTAAAAAATAAAATATGAAAATCATATTTTTAATATCACTAATTTTGATTACAAGTTGCACTCTGGTTGGGCCTGACTACAAACGTCCAGAAATAATTTTGCCCAACGCTTATCACCATGAAATCAATAAAGACAATGTAGTGACAGATTTAGATATGTGGTGGAAACTTTATCAAGACCCGGCGCTAAATGATCTAATGGACAAAGCATTAATTAAAAATGTAGATATTAATGCAGCAATTGCGCGTCTGGAAGAAGCTGATGCATACCTAAAACAAATAGGAGCGGCTTTGATTCCCTCGGTGGATTTAACGTCTCAAGGAAATCGGACTAAAGCTACTGAAACTGGTATTGTGCCCCCAAATTTTGTACTGCCCTTCCGTAAAAATTTCAATATTCAACTCGGCACATCATTTGAGCTAGATTTTTGGGGAAGATTACGTCGAGCAAAAGAATCAGCTCGTGCAGAATATATTTCATCTCAATATTCAAAAGACACTGTGGTATTAAGTTTACAAAGCACGCTTGCTAGTAATTACTTATTATTACGAAGCGTCGACTCACAAATATTGGCTTTAAAAGATAATGTTGGATACCGTAAGGAAAATTTAGAGCTCACTAAAAAGCGTTTAGAGAGTGGGCTTATATCTGCACTCGATGTTCATCAAGCAGAAGCAGCTTTTAATAATCTATCTGCTCAACTGAGTGATCTTATTCGTCAACGTGAAGTCGTTTCTAATCAGCTTGTTCTTTTATCAGGCGATATGAATTTAAATATTCCTGAAAATAGAATAGACGCCTTGGTCACACCTCCAATACCTCCAGCTAATATGCCCTCATCGCTTTTGGAATCAAGGCCAGATATAAAAGAAGCTGAACAAATAATGATTGCAGCTAATGCAAATATTGGTGTGGCAAAAGCGGCACTTTTTCCAAACATTATCCTTACGGCAAATTTTGGAAGAGAGAGTGCTGAATTAAAAAATATTAATAAAACTGGTTCAGACATATGGGGAGTAGGCTTAGGCTTAACACTTCCAATTTTCGACTCAGGAAGAACTCAGGCAAGAGTCAGACAAGCAACAGCCAAACAAAAACAAGCGCTTAGCTATTACGAATCTTCTATACAGAATGCTTTTAAAGAGGTAAATAATGCACTTGTATCTTTAAAAGAATACACCGAGCAAGAAAATGATTTAAAACTCACACAAGATGCAGCGAAGAAAGCTATGGATATTGCATCGAACCGATACAAAGCTGGTTATTCAAGTTACTTGGAATATCTTGATGCTCAGCGTGTTTATAACGATACGTCGATTTCATACATTCAAAAAAGACAATTAAGATTAATTGCGAGCGTTGAATTATTTAAATCTTTAGGTGGGGGCTGGTCCGTAAAGTTAGAAAATAATTAAAACAATTATTGTTTTAATCTTTTTTTAGCTTTTTCAATCGATTTTTTGACTTGCTCAAAAGATGTGCCGCCAATGTGATTTCTGGATTTAATTGAACCTTCAAGCGTTAGATGACCATATACATCGCTTGAAATCATTTTACTAAATTTTTTCAATTCATCTATCTTAAGTTCTGATAAGTCACATTTCTTTTTAATAGCTGCGTTTACGGCTTTTGCAACAATCTCATGCGCATCTCTAAATGCAACACCCTTGATCACAAGATAATCGGCCAAGTCTGTTGCAGTCGCATAGCCTTTTAAAGCAGCTTCCTTCATGTTTTTTTCATGAACCGAAATGCTTTTAAGCATGTCTGCATAAATGGTGAGTACATCTAAAATAGTATTTGCAGTATCAAAAAGAGGCTCTTTGTCTTCTTGGTTGTCTTTATTGTAAGCAAGTGGTTGCGCTTTCATAATCATAAGAAGGCTCATTAAATGCCCTGTGACTCTTCCTGTTTTTCCTCTCACCAATTCAGGCACATCTGGATTTTTTTTCTGCGGCATGATGGATGAGCCGGTACAAAATCTATCAGCAATTTCAACAAATCCAAACATAGGGCTTGACCACATGATGAGCTCTTCTGAAAATCTTGATAAATGGGTCATGAGTACAGATGCTACAAAAGTAAATTCAATTGCAAAATCTCTGTCTGAAACTGCATCTATTGAGTTTTCACACAGACCGTCAAATTTAAGTTTTTTAGCAACCTTATTTCTATCTATCGGATAGCTTGTCCCGGCAAGCGCTGCGGATCCCAAAGGTAATTGATTCATTCTTTTTCTAGCGTCTTCAAATCTTGTCAAATCTCTTTGCAACATCTCATAATAAGCCATCAAATGATGACCAAAAGTCACAGGCTGTGCGACTTGGAGATGGGTAAATCCAGGCATGATTGTTTTTTGATGCTTATCTGCTAAATGAACAATGGATAACTGAAGTGTTTTAATTTTTTGAATCACTTCATCTATGGTTGCTCTTAGCCATAATCTCAAATCAGTTGCAACCTGGTCATTTCTCGATCTGCCTGTATGTAATTTTTTCCCAGCCTCACCAATTTTATCAGTCAACCTTTTTTCAATGTTCAGATGAACGTCTTCTAAATCTACAGACCATTTGAAGGTATCAGCTAAAATTTCCTTTTGAATGCTTTGTAATCCATTTTGGATCGCTTTTAAATCTTTTTGTGTGATAATTTTTTGTGCGGCCAGCATTTCAGCATGGGCCAATGAGCCCTCAATATCATGCAGACCTAGTCTGTGATCAAACCCAATAGAAGCCGTAAATCTTTTGACGAGCTCGGTCACAGGCTCGTTAAATCTGCCTGACCAATTTGCTTTTTTCATATCTTTTTTAGCCATAGTTGAAAGTATATGCTAAAGCTTATAATTTTCTAAATTTTCAATGGCCTAGCTTATGATAAAATGGCACATTCGTTTTAAATTCAAATATGACCCAGCCTACACACATAACCATCGCGACGCGAGAAAGTGAGCTTGCGATTTGGCAAGCCGAATATATTAAGTCACAACTTTTATCTTTATATCCAAGATTAGAGGTGAGCATTCTTGGTATGACGACTCAAGGTGATAAAACACTCAATAAATCACTCTCTAAAATCGGTGGCAAAGGTCTTTTTATCAAAGAACTAGAAGTTGCATTACAAAATAAAGAAGCTGATATTGCAGTCCACTCGCTTAAGGACTTGCCAATGCATTTGAGTGAAGAATTTATGATTGCTGCGATTGGCAAGCGAGAAGACGCAAGAGATGCATTTATTTCGAATGATTTTGGGGCGCTTGAAATGTTACCGCCGGGAAGTATTGTAGGCACTTCAAGTCTTCGTCGACAAAGTCAATTACAACGTCGATTCCCCGAGCTCGTGATTGAGCCATTGAGAGGAAATTTACAAACCCGCTTAAAAAAGCTCGATAAAAAACAATATCACGGCATTATATTAGCTGCGGCGGGCCTCATTCGACTGAAATTAAAAACACGTATTCGACAGTACATGTCCCCAGAAAATTCAATTCCTGCTGTTGGGCAAGGTGCACTTGCTATTGAGATATTAAAAGTGCGTTCGGATCTTGTTGAGCTATTAAAACCTCTACATCATCAAGAGTCGGCTTACTGTGTTTTGGCAGAGAGAGCTATGAGTAGAACATTGGGTGGCAGTTGCAATGTTCCCTTAGGTGCCCACGCAATTATTGAAAATAAAACACTCAAGCTTCAAGGTTTTGTAGCTTCTATAGATGGAAAAGAAATGATTAAAGATAAAATTGAAGGCTCTATTGAAGATTCTGAAAAGCTTGGTGAAAAACTTGCAAAACAACTTATTGATCAGGGTGCCGATAAAATCTTAGCGAGTCTTGCTATATGAGCAAAAAAGAACTTCATCAAACAGGTATTGTGATTACACGACCTTCTCATCAAACGGAAGAAATCAAGGCCTTGGTCAATGAGCATCAAGGGCATCCTATCGAATTTCCGCTACTTGAAATCAAATCAAAAAGTCAAAATGAAACTTTTCAAAATATTGTTTTAAAATTAAATGATTATGATTGGGCTATTTTTATTAGCTCTAACGCAGTTCAATTTGGAATGCCAGCTGTCAAACATGCCTTTCATACGTTACCCGAATCAACAAAGTTTGCAGCAATTGGTCCTTCCACTCAAAAAGCACTGAAATTATTTGATGTAAATCATGTTCTCATACCAGATGAGAACTTCGATAGCGAAGGTTTGCTTGCTACCAAAGAAATGAATGATATTAAGAATAAAAAAATTGTAATCTTTAGGGGTGAGGGTGGCCGCGAAACTTTAGCTGAAATATTAAGAGCGCGTGGTGCTGAAGTCACATACGCAGAATGTTATACCCGCACGTTTCCGCAAACCAATTTAGATTTACTCAAAGCTTTCTCTGAAAAAATTCATATTTCAGCAATTCTTATTACAAGCTCTGAGGCATGTAAAGAGTTTGTTCGTTTAAATCGCTTAAAAGATATGAGT
>Ga0214163_1000894_pt1 | contig 13424 bp, 11 predicted proteins | sample LakMenepilimnion_2_FD_153001 | JGI IMG/M metagenome (GOLD analysis project Ga0214163, IMG submission 153001) | Freshwater microbial communities from Lake Mendota, WI - Practice 15JUN2010 epilimnion v4 | ecosystem: Environmental > Aquatic > Freshwater > Lake > Epilimnion/Euphotic zone | place... | reverse complement strand
CGTAAGCGCTGTACAGCTTCATCTGCAAGTTGCTGATCGAAGATTTCATCGCGTGATGGAGCCGCTGCTGCAAGTGCTTCGCGCTCTAAACGTTCTTGCTCTTCAGTCCACTTACCTGGTTCGGTGAGATCTAATACGCGCTTTGATGCCACTGCCTTAGGCGCGTTGACATAGGTTGGAACTGGAATCTCATTTGGTTGCCACTCAGCGCGTGACTGCGCAGTTCCCTTTGGAAGAAGTGTGACTCCTGAGAGTTCGCGTTCTGCAAATGGAATCCAGTGATCGCGTGAAGTGTGAACTTCACCTTTATGAGAAACAAGAACATCCGAAAGATTTGTATGTGATACACCTTCAGTGGTGCGGTGTAATTGATCAACGCGACGTCGCTGAATGCGTTCGCCATTGGTCTGTCTGCGCACATGTGCAATATAAATAAGGAGCGCAGTTACTGGAATTGCAATTGCTATGTAAGCGAATGTTTGCATGATGGCACCTACAATCGTGAGGACGAGAGTTGTGAAGATAAGGAAGAAAACAATTCGACGGCGCAAAAGTTGTTGTGCAACTCTTCCTGCGCGATCTACATCTGTGTAAATGACTCCAACACCTGGTTGCGCACCTGGCGTTGTACTTGCTACAACTCGAAGCGCACTCTTATATCGTTCTACGCTTTTTCCAGAGAATTCATTCTTGTTGTGCAGCCAGCGAGGCAGAAAATAGGCAACCCACATGCCGATAATCGCTAGATAGATAATTCCTGAAGCCATGGTGAGACAAGGTTAGTTGCGCACCTCTATTTACCTGTGGATTTCGAGGGGGGTTTACTGAATTAATTCGTTATTTTTGACAAAGCATTTATGGTCTCGCCAAGCTCCATCTATATGTAAATATGCTTTTCGATAACCTTCAAATTCAAATCCCGCCTTCTCGGCAACCCTGCATGATGCTTCATTTTCAGGGCGGATATTGATCTCTATGCGATGTAGGCCCAATTGATGAAAACCAAATCCTGAAAGCAACTTCACAGCCTCAGTTGTGTAGCCTCGATTAGCGAAATTTTTATCAATCCAATAACCAATATGCGCTCCACGAAGAGCCCCATACATCACGCCACCCATAGTTATCTGACCTACAAGATTCTTGCCTTGCCAGATTAAGAGTGAGTACGAACGCCCTGCATTAGCTTCCACCCTTAAGTTACGAACCATCTCATAGAAAGAAGGGTGTGTATGTGGAATTTGGATTGCAGGATCAGCACCGGGAACCTTCGGCAGAGTTGCCTCCCACGGGGTCAACCAATCTCTATTTTCTGTGCGAACTTGATTCCACTTCGCTCTATCGCGATAACGCATTGGTCGGAGAGTTATCTCAGTGCCCGAGAGCACTATTGAGGACATGAGATCTTCCCTAGAGGTAGCGGCGCTCGAGCACCACAACTGTTACGAGAGTTCCTGCAGTAAGTGAAGTCTCGCTCTCTGAAACTGCAATTAAAGAGTTTGCATCAGAGAGAGTGGCTTGTTCATCTTGAGAACTGAGGGGAGTTACCGACTTTCCATCTTCACTCAAAATTGCCCTGACGTAAGAGCGAACACCACTTGTAGAAGATATCGCCTTCTCAAGTTTCGCCTTCAATGAAGGGCGGTGAATAGTTGCAGTACCGAGCATCGTGCGAATCATGGGACGAACAAGAAGTTCGAAGGATATATATGCAGCTATTGGATCGCCTGGAAGAGTTACAACAGGAGTCTTATCTGGTCCGATAGTTCCGAAATTGTGGCGACCACTGGATTCGATTGAAAGTTCAACGGTCTTGATATCGCCGATTTTTTCCAGCGTTCGTGTAATCAAATCAAAGGAATCATCATGGCGTTCACCGCTGATGATGATGAGATCTGCACGCACTAATTGATCTTCAATCACACTTTGCAGAGCTGCCTCATCATCCGGAATCGAATGAACTCGATAGGCGACAGCGCCTACTTCGCGTACTGCAGTTGTAAGTAACCAAGAATTAGTTTCGTACTCTTCATCTTCCTTAAGCGGCGTACCTGGCTCAACAAGATCGGGTCCTGCAGAGATGACAACAACGCGTGGGTGCGGACGTGTTGGCAGATGATCGCGACCAATCGAGGCCGCTAATCCAATTTGTGTGGAGCGAATTCGGCTTCCCGCCTTCATCACAAGTCTCTCACCTGCATAGATATCTTCAGCCAGAGTCGCATCATGAGCATCCAGGAGCGGCATATCGAATGGCTCTAGGGGGCTGCAAAGTTCCAAAAGTGAAGTTAATACTTCATCGACTCGCGCATGCTCTGACATAATCGCTAACCTTACTTGCACCGCACTTACTTCTAGGGGATTTACATGGCTATCAGCGATGAAAAAGTTGCGCTACGCAATCGCTATCGCCGCGAGCGGAAAGAGCGTTATCTAGACCACTCTTTCGAATATCTCGCTACATCTCAAGAATTTGAAGCTGCAAAAGTAATCGCTAGTTACTTTTCATACGGAGATGAGCCAGAAACTTCACATCTCAACAGCGCAATCATTGAATCTGGAAAAACTCTGCTCCTTCCGCGAATTAAGGGAGAGAATCTTGAATGGGTTCAGTGGGACGGTAAGGAAAATTCTCTGAATGTTCACAAGAAGATTAGTGAGCCAATCGGAGAAGCGTTTCAGGATTTGCAGGCTATTGACCTCATTGTTGTACCAGCTCTACGTATTGATAGAAGTGGATATCGCCTCGGGCAAGGTGGCGGTTATTACGATCGTGCACTTCCGAATCTTCACGCATGGAGCATCGGTTTAATTCATGCAGATGAAATTTCGAGTGAGGATCTTCCACGCGAAGATTGGGATATTCCGCTTAACGCAGCGGCTACTCCAGATCTTGTAATTCGATTTAAAAAATAAGTTAAGGCAGATTACGCGCAATAACGATGCGCTGAATCTGATTGGTGCCTTCATAAATCTGAGTTAGCTTCGCATCGCGCATCATTCGCTCAACTGGATAATCTGAAACATAGCCGTAGCCACCAAGGATTTGCACTGCATCTGTTGTTACCTGCATCGCCACATCGGTTGCATAGGTCTTACTCGCAGCTGAGAAGAAACGTAGATCTTTATCCATTCGTTCGCTCTTTGCGGCAGCCGCATAAGTCAGCTGTCGAGCAGCCTCGATTGCAATTGCCATATCTGCCAACATAAATTGAATGCCCTGGAAGTCAAAGATCTCTTTGCCAAATTGCTTACGTTCGTGCGAATACTTTTTGGCTACATCAAATGCACCTTGAGCCAAACCGAGCGCTTGAGCTGCAATGGTGATGCGTGTGTGATCGAGAGTATCCATCGCAAGTGCAAAACCTTTACCAACTTCGCTGATGCGGCGGTCATCTGAAATTTCTACATTGTCGAAATAGACCTCGCGGGTCGGTGATCCACGAAATCCCATCTTCTTCTCTGGTGCGCCAAATGAAACTCCAGAATCGGATTTCTCTAAAACGAATGCAGTGATTCCCTTTGAACCCAGTGATGGATCGGTCTGTGCGATGACTGTATAGAACTCAGACTCGCCAGCATTTGAAATCCACTTCTTACTTCCATTGATAACCCAGCCATCGCCTTTTCGTTCAGCTTTTGTTTTAAGTGCTGATGCGTCAGAGCCAGCCTCTGATTCTGAGAGGCAATATGAGAAACCTTTTCCTTGAGCAAGCGGCTTAAGCCAACGTTCCTTCTGCTCTTTATTTCCACCAAGAATAAGTGGAAGAGAACCTAATTTATTTACCGCTGGGATAAGCGATGCAGATCCACAAACGCGAGCAACTTCTTCAATGATGATGCAGGTAGCAAGCGCATCTGCGCCATCGCCACCGAATTCAGTTGGCACGTGAGCTGCAAAGAGTCCTGCTTTGACCAGAGCGTTATGCGCTTCTTGCGGATAGCGATGATCTTCATCTACAGAATGTGCATGTGGTGCAATCTCTTTTTCAGAGAGAGCGCGCAAGCTTTCGCGGAGATCGTTGTACTCAGATGGCAGAGTAAAGATATTCTCGAGGCTCACTGCTCTCCTGCTTTCTCATTGCGACGTTGCAACTGACTCAGATAATTATTGTATTGGGCTAGCTCATCTGGCTCACCCATGGCTGCCATTCGCGCTTCATTACGGTCGATGCGCTTAGCCTCGCGGGAATCATCGCGCATCCACTGGATGAAGGTCGCAGTCAGCGCGAGAATAATCGGGAACTCTCCCATGCCCCAGGCAATCGAACCCGCTGCATGTTGATCATCGAGGAGGTTGCTAACCCACGGGGTCTGAATCGATGCGTAGTAACCACCATCAATTAGCGTCGAAGTTGCAAGAAGTGCAATTGCAAAGAATGCGTGGATGCTCATCGCGGCGAAGAGCATCACCATGCGAACGATATGTGGAATGCGACGAGGGTTTGGATCAATACCAATGATTACATGGAAGAAGAGGAATCCTGCAAGCATAAAGTGGATATTCATAAAGAGATGGCCGACATGGTTCTGCATGAGAATGCCAAATAAATCGGTGAAGTAGAGAACAAAGAGTGAGCCATCAAAGAGCGCTAGAGCAACAACAGGATTTGTAATGATTCCTGAGTAACGCGAGTGAAGTGCAGCTAGAAGTGAACCTCGCACGCCGCGTTCATCGGGAGTTCTTCCTTGAGGCAGCGTGCGAAGCGCCAAGGTAATTGGAGCACCAAGAACTAAACCAATCGGTGCAAGCATTCCCAAAATCATGTGGGCGATCATGTGATACTGGAATGAGAAGAGTGCATAGACACCTAAGCCGCCACTTGTTGCTAAATCAATTGCTGCAATTCCGAATGCGAATGCAATCGTTCTGCCTATAGGCCATGAGTCACCACGCTTCTTCAACACTGCAACACCCTTGATGTAGAGAGCAACGAGAGTGACAAGCAGTGCAATCATCAACGCATCTGGCTCGTAGAGCGTCAGAATGCGAGCAAAGGTTGGGGCAGGTGGTGGTTCAAAGCCAACTATTGAAACTGCAGGGCTTGCAGAAAGTTCTCCATTACTTGGTGGCTGCGCACCTGATAGCCAACTTCCAAGAATCAGAATGCAAGTCATCAAAAGTGCTTCTACAACAATTAACTTTCGTAGGAATTGCCAGCCGGTCTTCTCGCTCTTTACGAGTTCGCGACGATTGATAAATCCGATAGCTATAAGCCCAGATGTGAGTAGCGCTTTAACAATAATGACTCGAGCATAAGAAGTAGCCCATGCCTCGGAGAAATCTAAACGAGCCCAGGCATTAGCAACTCCACTGATAACAACTGCAATTGCAGCCCACAATGCGAGTTGGCTAAATCGTGGAAGCGCAACGATGCGATCTGCATCCGAGAGAAGCGCTATAGCAAAGACGCCACCAACCCAGAGCGCTAGCGCAATGACATGGACAACGAGAGATCCAATTGCAAGTGCATGGGAGCCCGATGATGCTGAATGGCTTTGGAAGACCGGTAAGGCAAGCGCCAGTAACGAAATTGCGAGCGTGACCATTGATTGAAGGGATGTTCGAATAAAGCGGAACCAGAGTGAGATACCAACCGCGAGGGTGGTCTGCGCAAAGAGAAAACGACCCAGATCTACTTGAGTAACAAAAGATCGGAAAGTTGTGGAATCAAAGGCATTACCAACCGAACCTCCCAAGATATTAGCCAAGGTGAGGATGATTTGAGAGAAACTAGTAATCGCCCAGATTGAAACACTTGCGCTTCCAAACTTCCGCAATTTCTGCGCTGACTCTTGCAGAACGCCTTCGCGCTCCAGAAGCAAGAATGCAAATGCAAGCAGAATTCCGACAAATGCAAATGATGAGACTATGAGAAGAGACTTATTAACTGTTGCTAAAGTGCTAACAAGCGAGTTTGTTGCAGTCAGATTCTCTGACAGTAAATTCATCGCTCGCTATAGATCTTTCGGGCATACCGTGCAAGCGCAAATGTGACTACCAACGCTGCGAGCAGAAGGCCAAGAACGAAGATTGATGTTCCTAAATTATTTCCTGATGGAGTTGGTGTTGGCTTTACTGGTTCAGGTGCAACTGTCTCCATAACAGAGGGTTCAATAAAGTTAAATGTGAATTTACCCATCAATGGGACATCGTTCTCTGCAAGGAGTGAATAGTTGACTGTGTAAATTCCAGTCTTCACCAGTGGCTTGAGACCAATGACTGCGCTATCGAAATCAATTGTCAGGGCGCCATCATCAACGCGAGCACCGGTTGGATCTGTGACTGTAATTTCATTTCCCACATCAAGAAGTGGAAGTTCAGTCGTTACCGTCACAGCACTTGGTGCACTCTGAAGTGCAGCACCTGCAACAGGAGTTGTTGAAACAAGAGTGTTGGCAAAGAGAGATTGCGGAGAGAGCAAGAGCAGAGCTGCTACTAGTGCAATTCCAGTGACTCTCTTCATTTCGACTATCTCCCTTGCGCTCATGAACCCCGTGGATTCGCGCCTATCGTCTCACTTCTTTAGACTTAGGCATAGATACCGCTCTTGAGAAAGGTCACACTTCATTGCCTACATATCAATATCTATGCAACGCCTGCGACCATGCCTTCGAGGCTTTCCAGAGTTTCTCTGAAGATCCCCTTACCGAATGCCCGCAATGCAAGGGTGAGGTTCGTAAGGTTTATTCGACGGTCGGTGTTGTCTTTAAAGGATCTGGTTTCTACAAGACAGATTCAGCAGTGAAGCCAGCCACAACTTCAGAATAGCCAGTTAAGAACTTTACCTAGCCGTGATGTGGGGGCTTATCCCCTTTAATCTCTGCTTCTCGTTGCGCATCAGCTTTTTCATCTTCCCGCGGATCGCGTTCATCGTCAGTTGTTGCCGGAAACACATCGCTCATGCGTGGCTACACCCAATCCGAAATAGAAGTCGTGAATCTAATCCTACATACTTATACCTATGTTTGAACGCCTAGGTCATGTATTGGTTCGTCATAGTAAAGGCGCAGTGGCGCTCTTTGTAATTGGAATTCTTGTTGCGGGCGCAGTTGGCTCGCTGATCTTCACGCGCCTCGATTCAGGTGGATACTCCAATCCCAATAGCGACTCCTATAAAGTTTATGAATATCTGCGCGATGAGCTCAAAGTTGAAGAACCTTCAGTTGTTGTTGTCATCGATGCGGGATCTACCGATGTAACTGATCCTGTTGTCACTCAAAAAGGGTTAGCGCTCGAGAAGAAGATGGCTCAGGAAGAAGGAGTTACAAAGACTCTCTCCTTCTGGAGTTCAGGTGGCGAAGCAACACTGAAATCAAGTGATGGAAAAGCGGCTTACGTTCTGATTTACGGTAAGGGCGAAGCATTCTCACCGAAGAGCCAAGATTTAGGTGCAATCTTCCAGAAGAATTACGATGGAAAAATTGACGGCTTAACTCTCTACGCAGGCGGCGTCGGGGTGGTAGGTAATGCAATCACTGAGAAGATTTCTAGTGATCTCAAAATCGCTGAAGCGGTTTCAATCCCACTTACATTTATTCTCCTCGCTTTTGTCTTTGGTGCACTCGCAGCATCTGCGATGCCTCTTATTGTTGGAGTTGCAGCAATTCTTGGCGCCTTCTTTGTTCTCTATCTGATCTCGCTCTTTACCGAAGTCAGCGTCTACGCACTCAACTTGACTACAGGTATGGGCCTTGGACTTGGTATTGATTACGCATTATTGATGGTCAATCGCTTCCGCGAAGAGATCCACCACGGCAAGAAAGTTGAAGATGCTGTAGTAACTACGATGGCAACTGCAGGAAAGACTGTCTTCTACTCAGGTCTTACCGTTCTTGTCACAATGGTTTCGCTGACTTTCTTCCCACTTCCATTCCTTAAATCATTCGGTTATGCAGGTGTATCAGTTGTTGCACTTGCAGTTGTCGGAGCAATCATTGGTTTGCCACCAATCCTTGCTCTGATGGGCCACCGCATTGATAAGGGCGTCATTCGCAAATCTGCAATTACTCCAAAAGAAGAAGGTCGCTGGGCTGACACTGCTCGCTTTGTTATGAAGCGCCCAACCGCAATTGTGATTCTCTCCCTTATTGTTTTGGCAATCATGGCGGCACCGATTCAGAATATTAAATTTGCACAAGGTGATTCACGTATGTTGCCTGCATCAAATCCTGCAGCAATTGCAACAGCTCTTCAATCTGAGAGATTCCCGGGACAAACTGGAACACCGATTGAAATCATTACCTTCAACGGAAGTTCAAAGCTAGATCAGATCACCTCATATTCTCAAGAGGTCGCAAAGGTTCCTGGAGTATTGACCGTGCTTCCACCAGAGGTAATTGGTGAAGATGTTCGTGTTATTGCATATCAATCTATGTTGCCGCGAACTCCTGAAGCGCAGAAGTTGATTCATGACATTCGAGATATCAGAGCACCGTCTGGAACTTTGATCGGTGGAGTTGCAGCTGATTACACAGATTCGCAAGATGGAATCTCATCTACTCTGCCATGGGCGCTGGGCTGGATTGCAATCAGCGTTCTCATTCTGATCTTTATCTTTACCGGCTCAATCATCCTGCCAATCAAGGCAGTGCTGCTCAATGTACTTTCACTTGCCGCAACGATGGGTGTTCTCACTTGGGTATTTATCGACGGAAATCTTCGATGGTTAGTTGGTGATTTCACCTTAACTGGCACTCTCGATACATCTATTGTCATCTTGATTGCTGTTGTTGTCTTCGGTTTATCAATGGACTACGAACTCTTCTTGCTCTCACGTATTCGCGAAGAACATATCGCCGGTAAATCAAATGTTGAAGCGGTAGCAACTGGTCTTCAGCGCTCTGCGCGAATTATTACTGCTGCAGCTGTTCTGCTCGCAGTGGTATTCGCAGCCTTTATCTCCAGTGGTGTTACATCGATTAAGTCGATGGGCTTCGGTGTTGCACTTGCTGTACTGCTGGATGCAACAATCGTGCGAGCATTGCTAGTCCCTGCCTTAATGCGTCTCTTCGGTGAACGTAACTGGTATGCGCCTAAGTGGATGCAGCGATTTACCATTACCCACTAGTTACCTTTACTCTTTGACAATGGATCTCATCGCTTCCCTGCAATGTGCTGATCAGCCTGGCATCGTCCATGCAATGACCACATCGGTCTTGGCCTGCGGCGGCAATATCATCGAAAACCAGCAATTCACAGATCATGCGACTAATACATTTGTGATGCGTACTCGCTTTGAGACAGCGCAAGGTTTAGATGTAGCTCAAAAGAGTTTGAATGAAGGCCTTGGAAAGTTCTCGCCCTCTCTTCACATTCGCCCAACGGATCAGAAGCCTCGCGCACTTGTTCTCGTTACTAAAGAGAGCCACTGCCTTCGTGACTTGATGTACTTACTTGAACTAGGCGAGCTTCCAATCGAGATTCCTTTAGTTATCTCAAACCGTGAAGATTTAAAACCCCTCGTTGAATCACATGGAATTCCTTTTCTCTACACCCCAGTAACCTCTGCAAATAAGGCAGAACAAGAGAAGTTGATGCTCTCAAAGATTGCAGAGCTCAAGATTGATTTCGTTGTCCTTGCTCGCTATATGCAGATTCTTTCAACAGATTTCTGTGCTGCAATGCCAGGAAAGATTATTAATATCCATCACTCATTCTTACCTGGCTTCAAGGGCGCAAAGCCATACCACCAGGCTCATGACCGCGGTGTGAAAATCATCGGCGCAACTGCACACTTCGTAACCGCAGACCTTGATGAAGGTCCAATCATTGAACAAGATGTTGCACATGTAACCCACACTTCAACTCCTGAAGAGATGATCGCTCGTGGCCGCGATATTGAGCGCCGTGTTCTTGCACGTGCAGTGAAGTTATTTGCCGAAGATCGAATCTTTATCGTCGGTCAGCGCACCGTTGTATTTGCATAATCTGAATTCCATTTTTTCTACAGTAGTAGCGAGCACCTCTCATGGTGCCGGTGCCCACTTGACGAACTCTGCCTCAACAATTGGGTGCCACGTTGCTGTATCGATTCCAAACATCTCTTTCATGACACTTTGATAAGTCTCTTTTGAAATACCTTTTTGATTATCAAAACCAGGTCCATTACCAGCAATCTTGCTGGCGCCGAAATTAAAAAGTGAATTAACATCGCGAGTTGTAGCTAAAAGGGCTTCTAACGCTAATAATCCGGCTACTCCCTGGCAGTTATCGGGATGATTGCCAGACATAAGTAGCTCATCCAACTTTACGTACTTACATTTACGTTCAGTCATTTTAAAGTAATTCTCTCGAACCGATAGATAGCTCTGGTTATGGACCTTTCCATAAACAAATGTCTTGATTAGTTCTGGAGCACCTTCGCGGATCCATGCTGGATAGAAATAGGTACCACGGTTGAGCTTTGCTAAATAATCTACCTGCCCTTGATGTGCAACTTCGTGAGAAAGTGTTGAAGTTCCTTGGAATTTCGATTCCTCGTTCCGCCATTCACTTTCTACATTTCCACTGCCTTGCCAATCCGCTAAGAACTTTAAATTTACAAAGTTGATTCCACTTCCACAATTTCCGCCGCCAGCCCATTGCCCGCTGTAGCACCAGGTCTGCTGCGGCACATATTGCTGAATCCATTTCCAATCCCAACCGATGTAGGCCTTTACCTCTGTAGTGGCTGGATAACCCATCTTTGTAAGAAGCTCAAGAGTTGCTTCCATTAAGGCTAAGTTTTCTTTCGCCCACTTCGAATCACTTCGTGCTGGCTCAATAAAGACCTGGTACTTACTCTCACTCTTCTTACTTGATTTCCATACTTCTTCCAGAATTTCCTGGGTTGCCTGTGCAAATTTTGAAACTTCTTTCGCTGGAGTTGCAGTTGGTGAAAGTGTTGGATTCGGAGTGGGAGCTGGAGAAGAATTTTGCTTCACTTTTGACCAGATCAACTTCTTGCCACTCTTGACGCATTTGAAGGAATTCTTTCCTTGAGACGATACCTGACCCACTTTTTTGCAGACTGCGCCGACTTTTACTGCCGCATGTGAAGGCAGTAGAGAACTGGATACGAATACCGCTGATAGAAGTAATATTCTTAGTAGGCGTGCCATGATTTACTCGTTCTGCTCATGTTTTTGAACCGTAAACATTCAAGAAAATGTCTCCTGTATTCAGGATATCGTTATAGTTACCTATAACAATGCACTCATTAACTTTGGCAAAATTATGTACTTTAAATGTGTAACTTCTAGCTGTTTGATAATTCCACTTTTCTTCAGGCGTTTTCTTATCCCAAGAATTTTCTTGATATGAAAAGTAGGCTTGACCTTTTGGGTAGAGGTCCACAGACGGTGTGTACTTACAATTTGTAGGCATATTCTTATCTGGTCCACCCATGGTGTTAGTACCAGTCTGGCGACCTGCAAATCTTAAGGTGGTGATGTTCAAATCCTCCACAATAAAATATAAATTTAGATAATAATAACCTGGTCTAACTGTTGTTGGTTTAGGAAAATTAAGTCTTATGCTTTCTCCTAACGCGATATTAGTTTTTACATCAAATTCCTCTACTCTCGTAAATCCACTTCTCAAATCAAATGTCTCTGGTAACGAACTAAGAATGTCGAGGTCATCTCTCCACAGGGAGACATTTATTTTGGCGGGAAAGGGTTTATATTGACCCCGGTTATATGCCTTTTCTAAATTGTGTTTTTGATCTTCTGTTGCAAAATGATAAGCAGGACTTATCCATGTAAAAGCTCCGATTTCAAATTCTAAACCTGAGACTTTAACCTCTGAATCAAAAAATAGACTCTCGCCAATATCTCGTGACTGTGGTTTTCCCAACATAAATGTTGTATTTCGGTTTACTTTTGGAACTGGGGAGATTAGCAACTGCTCGAGACTACTCTGTGCCGGAGATGCCACTGGTTTTGAAACTGGACTCGTCTTTACCGTCCAGCGATTTACTTTGCCAATTTTTATGCAAATATAATTTTTTCCATTGAATTTTGCATTAATGCCAGCTTTGGAGCATTTTTCTCCTGTTTTTACAGCCGCAGCACTTGGGTGAGTTTGCCCAAGCAGGAGTGCAACAAGTAAAAACAATCTCAGATACATTGCAAGAGAATAAGTTGAATATCCACTTTATGGAATAAGAAAACCTGATTATTTAGATTTCCTGCTCAGCACTCCAAGAAGTATTTGCTTAAATGTGTCCCCGGCGGGAGTTGAACCTGCGACCTACCGCTTAGGAGGCGGTTGCTCTATCCACTGAGCTACGGGGACGTGGGCACCCTCACAACGTGAACGTGCTTGGCAAAGGTTATCGGTAGGACTAACCTTCGCTAAACACACTTACACGAAGTGCGTTAGAACATATATGAGAGGCCATCCATGAAAGCGCTCGTTATCGGCGCAGGCGGAGTTGGCAGTGCAATCGCAAATATCGCATCACGTAGACCATTTATTACTTCACTGGTCCTTGCAGATCGCACTCTGGCACGCGCCCAAGCAGCCGTAACAAAGGTAAATGACCCACGATTCTCTGCGGAGGAGGTGGATGCCTCTGATGTGAACGATATTCGCGCTCTCATTCGTAAAGCAGCTCCCGATATTGTCGTGAACGCGGTAGATCCGCGTTTTGTAATGCCAATTTTTTTGGCATGCGAAGAAGAGAAGGTTAATTACATGGATATGGCCATGAGTCTTTCTAAGCCTCATCCAACCGATCCATTTAATAAACCTGGCGTTAAGTTGGGTGACGAACAATTTGCACGAGATAAGAGCTGGAACGATGCAGGAATCTATGCCGTCGTTGGCATGGGTATCGAACCTGGCATGAGCGATGTTTTTGCGCGATATGCGCAAGATGAACTCTTCTCTCGCATCGATTACTTAGCTGTAATGGATGGTTCAAACCTCACCGTCGACGGCTTTGATTTTGCTCCATCATTTTCAATCTGGACAACTATCGAAGAGTGTCTCAATCCCCCATTGATCTTCGAAGAAGGCCGTGGTTGGTATACAACAGAACCATTTAGCGAGCTTGAAGTATTTGATTTCCCTGAAGGTATTGGGCCTGTTGAATGCGTCAATGTTGAGCATGAAGAAGTTGTCCTGATTCCTCAGAAAGTGAAGGCGAAGGAAGTTCGATTTAAATATGGACTTGGTGCTCAATTTATTGAGACGCTTAAAACTATTCACACACTTGGAATGGACAAGAAAGAGAAGGTAAAGGTTGGAAACGTTGAGATTTCGCCACGTGACTTACTTGCTTCAATCTTGCCGGACCCAGCAACAATCGGTGATCTCATGCATGGAAAGACTTGTGCAGGAACGCTTGTTAAAGGTCTTGATAAGTCTGGTAAACCAAAGGCTGTCTACATCTATAACGTTGTAGATAACAAGTGGTCGATGGATAACTACGGCAATC
>Ga0214163_1000886_pt1 | contig 13474 bp, 9 predicted proteins | sample LakMenepilimnion_2_FD_153001 | JGI IMG/M metagenome (GOLD analysis project Ga0214163, IMG submission 153001) | Freshwater microbial communities from Lake Mendota, WI - Practice 15JUN2010 epilimnion v4 | ecosystem: Environmental > Aquatic > Freshwater > Lake > Epilimnion/Euphotic zone | place... | reverse complement strand
GAATTGGGTTTATGATGCAAAGGCTAAAAAACTAAACATAACCTTGGATCAAATTCAAAAAGGAGATGTCATTTTTGACATGCCGGTTGAGATTGCTTATTATAAAAAAGGAAGCAATGCCCCTACCCTTTTAAAAATTCGTCTTAATAAAAAGCAAAATTCACAAACGTTTAAGCTAAAAGAAGCACCAGAGAAGCTAGAGGTAGATCCGAGAAATGTACTGCTCAGTGAAACCATAATAATTGAAAATAAATCAAACTGACAAACCGGGAAAATTCAAATTAAAACAGGGTCTATTAAAATTAAAAATTACATCATCAACTAAAATGATCACTCTATTTGCCTTCGTTTTGATCCCAATTAAATTTAAAAAAAAGGTTTATATTAGAAAAAAAAATAGTAATTGACATGTTTAAATATCCAAAAATCAAAGGATTAATTGCAGCTGTTTTTACTCCTTTTACTCCAGATGGAAAAATTCATTTGGACCTGATACCAGCTTATGCCAATCGATTAAAGAATCAAGGATTAGCTGGTGTTTTTGTCAACGGCTCTACGGGGGAAGGAATGTTATTAACGATCGAAGAACGAAAATCCATCATTGAAAAATGGATGGAATTTAGCGATGAGAATTTCAAAATCATCGTTCATGTAGGTAGCTCTAGTGTTGAAATAGCAAAGAATTTAGCCGCTCATGGTGAAAAAAATGGCGTATATGCAGTGGCTTGTATGGCCCCTAATTTTTTTCCATCTTCAGACTTGGATGTGATGGTTGATTTTTGCCAACAAGTAGCCTCATCAGCACCCAATACCCCTTTTTACTATTATCATTTGCCGGCAATCACAGGCTGTCATATCAAGGTAAACCAATTATTCAAAAAAGCCTCAGGCATCATCCCCAACTTAGCCGGTGTTAAATTCACCCATACCGACTACATGGATATGCATCAATGCATGGCTTTAGAAAATGGAAGATTTGATGTCTTGCATGGACATGACGAGATTTTGATCAATGGACTTGTCTTAGGCATTGAAGGGGCCATTGGAACTACATTTAATTTTATGCCTGGTCTTTATCATGCAATTTTGAATGCTTATTCCGATCAAAACTATGCCTTAGCTCGTAGCCTTCAAATGAAATCGATTCAAGTGGTAGAAATCATGTTGAATCATGTAAATGCCATCGTAGGTGGAAAAGCGATTATGAATATGACAGGTTTGGACTTTGGTCTTTGTCGAAGTCCTCTACGTAATTTAACCAATGAAGAAATAAAGCGTTTGAGAATGCAGTTAGAAGAAGTCGGATTTTTTGATTCAATCATTTCGCTAGATGGAAGAAAATGAACCTCTTGAGCCTGTTTATTTCCTTTATCTTTTTACCCACGCTGGGGAGTCATCCTATTCAGTTACCCACAGAATCAGATAAAATCCAAGATTTAATCGAGGTGGCCCAAAGTTCTAACTTTTGGATCTCAGTGCATGCGATTGAATACCTAGCAAAATTAGGATATAAAAAAGAGGCAAAAGCATTAGCCCTGACACAACTTAAACCCTTTGCAGAAACACCTGAGAAACGAATTGGTTTTTGGCGTGCCCAATCCCTCGCCTCAAAAGAAAAGAATGAGCGTAAATTCTGGATCAATAAAATTAAAAGCGCTTATTTAAATACCTCAGGGCCCGATCGAATCCATGCAGCTGAATCATTAGCCAAACTTGGTGTTTCGTTTAAAAATTTGAGTCCCAAAATAGTACGTAAGGATCTAGTTTCTGAGGGTATGATTTTTTCATTTAGTCATTGGGGATATTGCCTGCCCATACATGCCGGTGAACGTCCTAATTATAACGCACTACTAAAGGATATAAGTAATGTAAATGCGAAAAATCGTTCATTAGCCGCCTATGCACTAGGTTTTTTAGTGCCAGATATGAACAAAGATACTTGGGTGACATTGGCCAACTTGGCTTTAAACGAGGAACCGAATTCCGAAACCTACGTTTACCTGATAGGTGCGGCCTATATTCATTATAACCGAAACAAGCATTATGCTGATGAAACATTCCAAGATATAAGAAACCGGCTCCTTCGCTTTGAGAATTCACAAAATAAATCAGAAAGAATAGAATTATGCAAGGCACTAGCAACTAATTATTTAGCACAAGATCGAATGATTATCGAACGAGTATTATCATCCACTGGTCCAAGCCGCTATCCCGCAGATTCAAAAGTGATTCTAAACCAAGATGATTCCGATATGTTAGATATTAAAGCAGCAGCAGCTTATGCTTGGTTACAAATGAATACCCAACAAAATAAATGAACCTCTTAAAACATATATTTTTAAAATAAAAAATGATTTATTATGAAACTACGCCAACTTATTTCCATTTACTTTTTTATGATCTGTGCCTTTCAACTGCTAGGGCAAAAGGCTGAAAATGTACAAATCACAAAAATTTGGGATAAGGGAGAACATAATGCTTTTACAGATCTGATTCGATTTAAAGGTAATTTTTATTGTGTTTTCAGGGAAGGATCAGGTCATGTAGGAGGTAGCGATGGGAAAATTCGCATCCTTCAGTCGAGAGATGGTCAAATCTGGAATGAGCTAGCATTATTGGAAAAAAAAGGCTTTGATTTACGCGATGCAAAATTATCAATTACGCCCCAAGGACGAATCATGGTCATTATTGGAGGAAGTATTTATGTTGATAAAATACTAAAAGGGAGAATTCCTCATGTGTCTTTTTCGAATTCGACAGGTACCACATTTTCTGACCCTGAACCCGTTGAAATCGACCCAGCTATCGTTTCCTGGGGTGATTGGATCTGGCGAGTTACCTGGCACAAAGGCATCGGATATGGAATTGATTATCAGGTCGGACCAGACGAAAGAAAAGGTCCCACATCTCTTTTTCTCGTTAAAACACTGGATGGCAAAAAGTATACCAAAGTATCTAAACTCGAACTTTCAGGATTCCCAAATGAGGCAACTATTCGCATCGACAAACAAAATACGATGCATACCATGATTCGAAGAGAATTAGATGATAAAGTAGGTGTCATGGCAAAAAGCACATATCCCTATGTTGATTGGACCTTTCAAAAAATGCCTATGCGTCTTGGTGGTCCTAATTTTATTTTTGACAAAAATCAAACGAATATCATTGCAGCAACAAGAATTCACGAGGGAACTAATTTGTCAACTGGAATTTTTGTCAAGAAGGGTTCAGAAGATTTTAAGGAAATTATCCGATTGCCCTCAGGAGGTGACACGAGTTATGCCGGAATGGTTAGGTATGGCAACTATTTATGGGTTTCATATTATTCCTCGCATGAGGGAAAAGCGTCGATTTATTTGGCCAAAATACCGTTATCTTATCTCAAAAAAGTCATACGTCAACTTAATTGAAAAATGATTCGCACGTGAATTCCATTTTGAAAAACAAGCTTAATGTCCATAATAAATAAACTTGATTTAGAAACCCCAGAAAAAGATATTCGGCTATCTTCCATGACAACATTTTGGTCAAAAGAATGGCTCATTGTTTATTTATTATGCCTTGTAGGACTTCTTAATTACCTCGATCGAACGATGATGAGCACCATGAGAAGCTCTATTGTAGAAAAAATACCGATGAGTAATGCGCAATTCGGAATGCTTTCGAGTGTGTTTTTATTTTCGTATGGTATTTTTAGTCCAATTGGAGGTTTTTTAGCCGATCGATTTCAAAGAAGTCGAGTCATCATTTTTAGCACATGTATCTGGTCAGTGGTCACTTGGATGACATCCTATGTAACAAATTTTGACATGTTATTACTCACTCGAGCCTGTATGGGAATAAGTGAAGCTTGTTATTTGCCTGCAGCATTGGCCTTAATCACAGATTATCATGGCAACAAAACTAGGTCATTGGCCATAGGAATACATATGACAGGAATTATCGCTGGGCAAAGTTTAGGCTTTGTAGGTGGTTGGATAGCCGAACTTCATTCATGGAACTATGCCTTTTTTATTTTTGGTATTGTCGGTGTATTTTATGCTATAATTTTGGCGTTTGTGTTAAAAGACAAGCCAGTACAATCAGAGTCAATTGCAAATCGCCTAGTTGAAAAAAAGATTCATTTTTTTCAGGCAGTACGCACATTATTGACAAACTTTAATTTTTGTCTTTTACTTAGTTTTTGGTGTTTACTAGGGATTGTAGGTTGGCTCATCATGGGCTGGTTGCCTACATATTACCAAGAACATTTCAATTTATCTCAAGGAATCGCAGGTTTATATGCTACGGGATATTTATATCCCTTTTCGATGGTTGGAGTAGTCGTAGGAGGATTACTGGCAGATCGGTGGAACACAACAAATAAAAGTGCAAGAATTCTGATCCCAACGATTGGTTTATTGATTGCGATTCCAGGCATTTTATTGGCCGTAAATACAAATTTAATTGAAATAGCGATTTTAGGTTTTATGATATATGCCTTTACCAAGGTATTTTCGGATGCTAATCTAATGCCTATTCTATGTACGATTATTGATGAGAAATATCGAGCAACAGCCTATGGCATATTAAATTTATTTGCTTGTATTGTGGGAGGCATAGGAATTTATGCAGGGGGGATTCTTCGAGATTCGAACATTTCGATGGACTATATTTTCATCTTTGCGTCTTTTGTGTTGCTCCTTTGTATTTTTCTTTTGACAATTATCTACTTTACTAGCAAAAATATAAAAACAGAAATTTAAGCGTCACTACTAATTCATTGGAATATCCAACAGGTCTGTATAAATACGAATCAAATGGACAAAAAATGGTTGATCAAGAAATAGATAAAATGAATAAAGAGGACTCAAATCAAATTAAGCTTTACTAACTTTACTAACTTTTGAAAAGTTAGTAAAGTTGGGTAAAGCTAGTCAGAAATAAACCTTTAAAACCTATGAAAAGAAAGCAATTTTTGCAACAAAGTGCTTTGGGGATTTTTGCCGCCATGTCACATCAAAATGCCTTATTGACCGAGACACAAAATAATGTAACTGGCAAACGTTTTTCCATCGGCGCATGCGATTGGTCTATCTCCAACACGTCCAATTTAGGAGCCATGGAAATGGCCAAAGAAATAGGGTTAGATGGTGTCCAATTAAGCCTTGGCTTAAAAGCCAACAACATGCATTTACGCAGAAAAGATGTGCAAGAAGCATATAAATCTTTAGCAAAAATCTTTAAAGTGGGCTTTACCGGTTTAGGCATTGGTGAGCTCAACAACTACCCTTTTAAGTCGGACCCGCAAACGGACCAATGGGTCGCCGACAGCATTCAAGTCGCCAAAGAATTTAATGTAAAAGCCGTACTAATCGCTTTTTTTAATCAAGGAGATTTGAAAAATGATTCAAAAGGACAAGATGCCGTGATCCAAAAATTCAAAGATATTATGCCTATCGCAGAAAAAGCAGGCGTTCGTTTAGGCATAGAATCCTGGTTAAGTGCCGAGGAACACATGCGCATCATCGACGCGGTGGGCTCGCCCAATCTAAACGTATATTATGATGTGGCCAATTCAGAAAAAATGGGTTACAACATCTATGAGGAAATTAAATGGCTAGGTAAGAAAAAACAAATCTGTGAATTTCACTTTAAGGAAAATGATGCGCTATTGGGGCAAGGTAAAGTGGATTTCCAACGAGTTAAAAATTGCCTCGATGAAATCGAATATTCGGGTGCGATTCAAATTGAGGGAGCCGTTCCTCCAGGAAAAACGATGCTTGAAAGCTATTTAAAAAACAATCGATTTGTGAGGGATTTAATTGCCTAAAACAAACAATTATAGCCTTTCAAAATGTGATCAAACAAAAACTTGTTGACACCATTTGAATTACCTTCGAAATCTTTGAAATAACCGCGTAAAATTATTGTTAAAAATCCATGTAAAATATGAAAATCATTAGCACAATTTTGCTGTTTTTATTCCCTGTATTCTTCACGAATGATGGAACCACTTTGTTTGTTCCTGAGGGATTGGAGGTCGAACTTTGGGCGGAATCACCGATGCTGTACAACCCAACCAATATGGACGTGGATGCTAGAGGACGCATTTGGGTGACCGAGGCCGTTGAATATCGAGATTTTAACAATAAACCCGATGCCCGATTCAATTACAAAGGTCAAGGCGATCGTGTCATAATTTTAGAAGATACAGACCAAGATGGGAAAGCAGACAAGTCCACTGTATTTGTCCAAGACATGGACTTAAAAGCTCCTTTAGGCATTGCGGTCATTGGCAATAAAATTTTTGTCAGCGCTTCGCCGCATGTGATTGTATACACAGATGAAAATCAAGATGACAAACCCGACAAAAAAGAGGTGTTTTTAACGGGGTTTGGGGGATTTGACCATGACCATTCTTTGCATTCATTTTTAGCCACTCCCTACGGAAAATTTATTTTTAATGTAGGGAATGCTGGGCCTCATCTGGTTAAGGATAAGTCGGGTTTTACATTGCGCTCAGGGAGCCTTTATGCGGGTGGGACTCCCTATAATAAGAATAATTCGGGAAATCAGAAAAGCGATGATGGCCGTGTTTGGGTTGGTGGCTTGGCATTGGAAATCGCTCCTGATGCGACCCAATTGAAAGTAATGGCACATAATTTTAGAAATAGTTATGAAGTTGCCATGGATTCTTATGGCAACATGTGGCAAAATGACAATGATGACCAAGTGATTGCATGCCGAACTTCTTGGCTCATGGAAGGAAGTAATGCTGGATATTTTTCCAAAGATGGTACCCGGTATTGGCAAGGTGATCGAAGATTAGATCAAGATATTTTCACCGCGCATTGGCACCAAGAGGACCCTGGAGTATTGAAAGTAGGCGATAAAACAGGCGCCGGTTCCCCCACAGGAGTAACCGTTTATGAAGGGGATGCTTTGGGAGAAAAATATAGAGGCATGCTGTTAAGTTGTGAAGCGGGAAGGAATTTAGTTTTCGGGTACAAAACAAGTCCCAATGGTGCAGGCTTTAAGATGAATCGCTTTGATTTAATTAGTTCTTTTCCTGTCAACGATGAATACTATGTTTGGAATGACAATTTTGAGGCCGACAAAAGAAAATGGTTTAGACCGAGTGATGCCGTCACAGGCACTGATGGCGCCATTTATGTCGCAGATTGGTACGATGCGGTTGTTGGAGGCCATGCCATGAACGATAAAAAAGGATATGGAAGAATTTATCGAATTACGCCAAAAGGGAAAAAACTTAAAAACCCAACATTCGATTTCTCCAGCACCAGAGGGCTTGTAAACGTATTGAAATCGCCCGCCATCAACGTAAGAGCTACAGCTTTTGAAAAATTAAAAAATGCAGGAGAAAAAGTCATTCCAGACATCGAAGTACTTTTAAAGGATCCAAATCCCTACATTCAAGCAAGGGCCATTTGGCTTTTAGCTGCTTTAGGTCCAAAAGGTTTAGAAAAAGTAGAAAATATCTTAATTAAAAATACATCAAAACCTGCAACCAAGGTCGGGACCTCATCTGAAATAGCCGTGACAGCATACCGAGCTTTGCGTAAATCAAGTAAAAACCTATCAGGAATTAATCAAACGCTCTTGAAATTTCCATTGCATTCATCCATTTTAAGGGAAATTGCGATAGGTCTCAGAGACCTAAATTATAAGGAAAGCAAAACAGATTTGTTACATATAGCGAGTAAGGTTAGCACAAAAGATCCTTATTTATTAACCGCGCTGGGGATTGGCGTAGATGAAAAAAGGGAATTATTCTATGCGGATTTTGTCAAAAAATTACCTGCAAATCCACTCAATTTATCAACAGCTCAAAGTTCTATTTTGTGGGAGCTGCACCCAAATGCCAGCATACAATTGATTAAAAAAAGAGCTCAATCGCCATCATTGACAACAAATCAACGAAAAGAAGCCATGACGACCATCGCATTTATGAATTCCCCGGAAGCAGCACATGCCATGCTTGATTTAACAAAATCGAAATTGGCCGACGTGGCCCAACAAGCAGATTACTGGGTTGGTTTCCGCAAGACCAATAATTGGGAAAATGTCATTGCCTGGCAATTGGAAGAAGAGCGACAATTGAGTCCTGAACAAAAATGGATGATCGCTTCAGAAAACTCTTTATTAACTGACACAACGCTGGCGGCAGAAAAAAAAGAAGAATTAGCTAAAAAATTAGCTTTGGATACCTATGGCGCACGTTTATTGATGGTCGACGCAGTAAAAGGGAAAATCAAAACAAAGGTTAGGGAACTGATCGAACTTCATATTTTCAATAATAAAGACATGTCCATTCGGAGCATGGCGGCGGATTATTTTAGGCGTCCAAACGGCAAATCACTCTCCATTGATGTAGCAAACAACATGCCTTCCGATCCTAAAAGAGGAAAAAATCTATTTGAAACAAATTGCATTTCTTGCCATAAAGCCTCAGGTAAAGGAGCGGACATTGGTCCAGATTTGACGCTCATTAAAAAGAAATTTGACAAAAAAAATATGCTTGACGCCATCATTAACCCATCGGCCAGCTTAGCTTTTGGATATGAACCCTGGATGATTAGCACAAGCACAGGCAGCTATTATGGATTTTTAATGGCGGATGCCAAGCAAATTATCTTGAAAGATTTAACGGGAAAAAGAAACAATATTAAAGCTTCGGACGTGACTTCTAGGGTACAACAAAAAAACAGTTTGATGCCAGAACCCACTTCCATGGGCTTAAAAGAAAAAGATTTGTCGGATTTAACGGGTTATTTATTGAGCTTATAAACCGGAGCGTAAAGCACTTGATTTTTCTTAAAAATACCTTCCTGAAAGGCATAAAGGTTGACAAAAGTCATTTTTAGCCCCAAGCAAATTGTATAATTTGCGGGCTATGCAGGAGATTCCATTCGATTTATTGACCAAATACAATGTGGCCATTCCGCGCTACACCAGTTATCCTACCGTACCGTTTTGGGAAGAAAATATAGACGCCGAACATTGGAAATTATTATTTATTCGAAGGTTTAACGAATCGAATACCCAAGAGGGAATTAGCTTATACATCCACCTCCCCTATTGTGAAAGTCTTTGCACTTTTTGCGGCTGCAACAAACGCATTACGACCAATCACTCGGTCGAAAAAGAATACATTGACACACTCATTAAAGAATGGAATTTGTATAAAATTTTGATGGGAAAAAATCCCGTCATTCGTGAATTTCACATAGGCGGAGGTACGCCTACTTTTTTCTCGCCAGAAAATTTGACCCGACTTCTGCAAGCAATTTTGAAAGATTCCATCGTTCCTGAGGAGCACGAATTTGGTTTTGAGGGACACCCAAATAATACGACCAAAGCGCACTTAAAGATGTTTAGGTCTTTTGGATTTAATCGAGTGAGTTTTGGAATGCAAGATAGTAATCTCGAAGTCCAACAAATCATTAATCGAATTCAGCCATTAAAAAATGTAAAAAGAGTGGTTAAATGGGCTCGAGAACTTGGTTATGAGTCGATTAATTTGGACCTAGTCTATGGCCTGCCCAGACAAGATTTACAGAAAATAACCAAGACTATAGAAGATGCCTTGACTATCAGGCCGGATCGAATTGCATTTTATAGTTACGCTCATGTGCCCTGGACGAGCCGGGCCCAACGCCTATTTGATGAACGCGATTTACCTCATGCAAACCAAAAAATGGCTTTGTACCAACAAGGCAAAAACATGTTTAGCAAGGCAGGATATGTTGACATAGGCATGGATCATTTTGCTTTGCCCGCTGACAAAATGGTGTTGGCTCATTCAGAAGGAAGTTTGCACCGAAATTTCATGGGATATACGGTTCAAAAAACAGGTTTACTTTTGGGTTTAGGCGTTTCAAGCATCAGTGATATTTACTATGGATTTGCCCAAAACAAAAAATCCATCAGCGAGTATTTTGAACAAATTAACCGAGAAGAACTTGCCGTTTTTAAGGGCTATTTCTTAAACCATATTGACCAGAAAATGAGGCAGTATATTTTGGATATTGCTTGCCAGGGAAGAACATTTTTTCGGGAAGATGATTTAGCCCTCTTAGAAGAATTCACCTTTGAGGCATTGGAAGCATTAGCAGGCGATGGACTTTTGAATTATGGGCCTTATGGTGTTGAACTCACAGAGCTGGGAAAGCACTTCACACGCAATGTCTGTAAGGCCTTTGACTTAAAACTTCTTTGTTCGCAAGTAGCGGAAAAATATTATAGTCAAGCCATTTGATCATCTAACCCAAATGCTCAATCAAAAATTCAATCTCTTGATATTTAATTTATTTGATCAGTTTACTTGTGCGAAAAAAGAAGGCATTTGTTTGAATTTTAATAACTTAGCTAAGCTTTACTAACTTTTCAAAAGTTAGTAAAGCTGGAGCTAAGGGTCTTGAATTATTTCTGTGATAAACCGAAAAAAATAATATGAACCTATTAATTTGAAGGGCTCGAAACCAAGTTGGATCGACAAAAGGAAAATACAAAAAAGGTAGTTATAGCAAAATACAAAACTAAAGCTGGAGCAATCCAAACAGATACTTGGCTCGAGCCAAACCAGTCGCCGGATTGTACAATCCATAAAACACAAGCCATATTTTTGACCGTTTCAAGGATCCAAACTTTTGAATTTCCATCCATCAAATCCGTTAAAGCATAGATGTGAACAAAAATAAATGCTCCATACATAAATATTCCTGGAGAACCAATGCTGGCAATGTGGCTATATAAATAAGAAACGATCAAAAGCAGGCTAAAGAGTTGGCCCCATAAATAGTACCTAAGCGAAGGCGAAGCCTCTTTTTTATAATGTTCAAAATGGTAGACATCTTCAATTTTATACACGGGGAATTCTTGGATTACATTTTCGGGGCGCCAACCTAAAGGCATAAACCAAATACGTATTTTATCCTTCCATGATTTTGCATGCCAAGCATCTTGAATTAATAACCAAAGATGCATGAAATTAATTTTGATCGGATTCCAAGTTCGAACCGGCCGAGTGATTCCATAAACGGCTGGAATATCATCTCTTTCTTCTTGGAATGTACCAAAAAGTCGGTCCCAAAAAATAAAAATTTGACCATAATTTTTATCCAAATATTCCGGATTAATCGCATGATGAACTCGGTGATGCGCAGGAGTCACAATGACATATTCAAGCCAACCCATCGTTTTGATATGACGCGTATGATACCACAACTGGGCAAATAAATGCAGCGGGGCAACTATAGCAATAACATTTTGTGGAACTCCAAAAATAGCCGCAGGCAACAATAAAAACGTAAAAATTCGGAAAAAGACAGAAATACTTTGCCTCAATGCACAGGCTAAATTAAATTCCTCGCTGCTATGATGAACCAAGTGATTGTTCCAAAAAATATTAATCGTATGGTTTAAGCGATGTACCCAATATCCTGAAAAATCGAGCGCCATAAACGCAATAAAATACAACAAGACACTTGACTGAACTTGAATAATATTAAAATGCTCCACCAACCATGGATAGGACAAAATCCCAATACTAAGTCCTAAAACATCCTTAGTTGAATTCGTAACCCCTGAACTCAAACTTGAAATCATGTCCAAGGTTTCCACCGTTTCGAAGCCCTTATACCAACCGTACCACTTTTCAAAAAGCACTAAAAATAAAAACAATGGGGTAACAATGACTAATATGTTTCCGTAGGTTTCCATGAATAATTCAGCTTTAAAATCTAAAATTTCATAAATGTATAAAAATTATCAGCATTGTTATTTAAATGTACGATTAGACTCCATCGAAAAACCACATCACCATGGTAGAAAAGGATCATACATTACTCAATAAAATCGATTAAATTTGGGAAAACTAAACCAAAAAAAATGAAAAAAAGTCCCTACATCGTCTTCATCATTTTGTTGACTTTTTTCGTCATCTCTTTCCTTTCAAATATCATTGGCCCCATCATCCCCGACATCATTACCGGATTTCATTTAAGCCTAACGATGGTGTCCTTATTGCCCTTTGCATTTTTCATTGCGTATGGATTTATGTCCATTCCGGCAGGCATTATGCTAGAGGTTTTCAAAGAAAAGAAGGTGATGATGTTTGCCTTTTTGCTTGCGAGTTTAGGTTCATTATTAATCGTTGTTTCACCCAATTATATTTCAGCGATACTCTCGTTATTCCTGATTGGTTGTGGAATGGCCATGTTGCAAGTGGTGGTTAATCCATTGCTTAGAACGGCTGGAGGTGAGGAAAATTATGCGAATTTTTCTGTGTGGGCCCAATTGATTTTTGGCTCAGCTTCATACTTAAGCCCTTTCGTCTATCAATCCTTTATTTTACAAAAGAAATTATCCTTTAGCCAGTCGGGCTTAGTTGCATCATTTTTCCAAAAAATACCCGATGCATTCCCCTGGCTTTCACTCTATGTCTTATTTATTGCCGTTAGTTTATTGATGGTTGTGATTATTTATGCATCAAAATTCCCCAAAGTCGAATTGGACGAAAGTGAAAAACCGGGACCCTTAGAAATCCATTTGGCCTTGTTTAAAAATAAATATGTGATCTTGTATTTCATCGCCATGCTTTGTTATGTGGGCACAGAGCAGGGAATATCCAATTGGATTTCACAATTTTTATCGACGTATCATGGGGTAGATCCACAGACCACCGGAGCCGATACAATCGCTTATTTTTGGGGATTAATGACTGCTGGGGGAATTCTTGGATTAATCCTTTTGAAAATATTGGATAGCAGAATTGTGCTGGCAACATTTTCTTTTTTAGCCATTGCCTCCTTAGCTCTCGCGCTTTTGGGCTCGAAATCCATGGCATTATTGGGTTTTCCTTTGCTTGGATTATTTCTTTCTGTCATGTTTCCCATCATCTTTTCTCTAGCCTTAAATTCGTTCAAAGAGAACCATGGTTCCTTTTCTGGAATTTTAGTCACAGGGATTGTAGGGGGCGCTATTTTACCCTTTATCATTGGGGGCGTGGGCGATATTTTTGGGTTAAAAATAGGCATGAGCGTTCTATTCATCACACTGCTCTACATTTTCAGCATCGGTTTTTGGGCCAAACCACTCGTGAATAATAAGCATTTGGACTTGTTTAAGAAAAAAGAATAGGATCGATTTATCCCAAAGAAATGGCTTCTCATTCAAAAAAAAGGTTCATCCGCAACTTCAAAATGCGGATGAATCCATGAGTGAAAGAGCTTAGCTTTTTAAATACTTTTTAAAGAAGTTGATGGTTCTTTCCCAAGCCAAACGAGCCGTGGCTTCTTGGTATCGAGCGGGGGAAGAATCATTATTAAAGGCATGCTGGGCTCCTTCGTAAATAAATAATTGATAATCGATGTGATTGTTTTTTAATGCATTTTCGTAGGCAGGGATGCCCGCATTGATCCTTTCATCTAAACCAGCATAGTGCAACATTAATTTGGCTTTGATATTAGGC
>Ga0214163_1000885_pt1 | contig 13500 bp, 12 predicted proteins | sample LakMenepilimnion_2_FD_153001 | JGI IMG/M metagenome (GOLD analysis project Ga0214163, IMG submission 153001) | Freshwater microbial communities from Lake Mendota, WI - Practice 15JUN2010 epilimnion v4 | ecosystem: Environmental > Aquatic > Freshwater > Lake > Epilimnion/Euphotic zone | place... | reverse complement strand
CCGCCGATTTTACTAATCAATAATCCTCCGATGGCGAGAGCTTGATCACGCAGGATCTCGCCGCTCAGGCGAAAACGCGGACCTCGGGCGAGAAGGCGGTTTTCAGGATCTTGCTCGATGAGGGCTGGTGTGACTTTGCTGCTTTGGCGATAGGCGCGGCTTGTGACCATAAGCTTGAGGAGGTGTTTCATGTCCCAGCCACTGCGCATGAACTCAGCCGCCAGCCAGTCGAGCAGTTCAGGGTGGACTGGAAACTCGGCTTGCATGCCGAAGTTCTCGGTTGTCTTGCAGAGTCCTACGCCAAAAAGCCTCTCCCACTGGCGATTCACCCAGACCCGGGCAGTGAGTGGGTTTTCGCTGCTGACGAGCCATCTGGCGAGACCGAGACGATTCAGCGGCGCGTCTTTGGGCAGGGGATTTAGCGCGGCTGGCACGGCCATGCTGACCTTGCCGGCAGGTTTGTCATATTCACCACGGATTAAGATGAAAGCGTCGCGTGTTGTCTTGCCCTCCTTCATGACCATGGTTGTGGGCAGGCCGTTATCAAAGTCAGCGAGGGCTTTTTGCTTCCTGGCAAGCTCATCATTGGCTCGCTTCAGCGGGCTGTCGGTGACGGCAAGGTAGAAGTCTTCCAGTTCCTTGGCTTGGGCCGGGGTGCGTTTGGTTGCCGCCAGAATGGCTTTGATTTTGGAGAGATCGGCTCCGCCATCGAGCTTCACATGGGTTGCCGGCAGAGCGGTGCTACTGATGCGGAAGCGTCCGATGTTATGGCCGCTGACGGCTTCATGACGCAAACGCAGGAGCACCATGGTGCCTGGGCTGTGGCTCACTGAACGCTCAAGCAAAAACATGGCTCGGCGGTTTTCTTTTCTGCTCGGGCCGTCGATGGCCCAGCCTTTGCCACGTTTGGCAGGCAGAAGACTTTCGATCTCGTAGCCTTTCTGGCTGAAATCAGCAGCTACGTTGAGCAACGTTTGTTTTTCAGGTTTGCCGCCGGGTTTTTGGATGAACACGTCGAAGTCGCTGAGAACAAAATTGCCGTTGCTGAAGCGTCCCAGGCTGCCGCCAGGCAGGGTGGGGTCGGTAAAGCATTCGAGTAGGAATCCAGAGACACCGTCTTTCGGTATCGCAGCATCAAAAATGTAGGTGTCTTTGGCTGGGTTTGGCCCACTGGCAAGATAACTGCCATCTTTTTGGCGGGTCAGCGTGGCCCCTTGTTCCTTGAGCTTGGAGACGACCTGAGTGGGCTGCAATGCGGACCAGATGGGCTTTTGCTGGCTGATTTTGTCGCTGGCTTGTTTTTCCCAGAGGGCCATTTCTTTGGGAAGGTTCCTGCGGGCATCGGAGACGGCTTTTCGAGCCGACGCGACAGCCGTTTCCATCTGTGTCATCTGAGTTTCCTGTAACGGCGTTTTGACAGTCATGATCGGCACAGAATTGCCACCGCTGCGATTCGAGACGCCCTGGATCGTGCCGCTTTCTTCGATGTTGTTGAAGAAAGCAAACATGGAATAAAAATCCTTCTGTGTGATCGGATCATACTTGTGATCATGACAGCGAGCGCAGTTCATGGTCAGCCCAAGCCAAGTGAAGCTGGTGGTTTCGACACGGTCGATAATGTTTTCGATGCGCCATTCTTCAGCGATGATACCGCCTTCGCCATTGATGCGATGGTTGCGATTAAACCCTGTGGCGATGAGCTGGTTTTGTGTCGGTTTAGCCAAAAGATCGCCTGCAATTTGTTCGATGGTAAATTGATCGAAAGGCTGGTTTTGATTGAATGCATCAATCACCCAGTTTCGCCAGGGCCACATGCTGCGGCTGCTGTCTGTTTGGAAGCCATGACTGTCGGCGTAGCGTGCGTAATCCAGCCATTCACGCGCCATGTTTTCTCCGTAGTGCGGGCTTTTGAGGAGGTTGTCCACAAGGGCTTCGTAGGTGATTTTGCCACTGACAAATTGATCGACCGCCTCAGGCGTAGGCGGCAGGCCCGTGAGATCGAGGGTCAGGCGCCGGATGAGTGTGGCGGCATCGGCTGCCGGGGAATAGCTGAGGCCCTCTTTTTGCAGTCGTTTTTCGATGAAGCTGTCGATGTTGCCCGATGCGGCGTTGACCGGTTCAAAAGCCCAGTGTCCCTGATATTCGGCCCCTTCGGCGATCCATTGTTTCAGCAGTTCAGCCTCGGCTTTGGTGATCGGCTTGTGCATCTTGGCAGGCGGCATGAGGTCATCTGGATTGCGGGTGAGGACGCGATGGATCAACTCACTTTCCTTCGGCTTGCCCGGCACGATGGCGACGCTGCCTGATTCAGCTGGCTTGATAGCCTCTCCACGCACATCCAGGCGAAGCTCGCCTTTTCGCTCTTTTTCATCGAAGCCATGGCAGTGAAAGCATTTGTCCGATAGAATGGGACGGATGTCGCGGTTGAAGACGATCTTTCCAGCTTGGGCGGTGGAATGAAGGCTAAAGCAGAGAATCAGGGCGCGAAACATGGCAGAAACATACGCTCAGAAGCCGAATTTTTCTCAGGGAATGCTTCCTCGTGACACATCACAGGCGTTACACTAGTCGCGACCATGGCCATACTTTCAGCACAACAGCTTACCCGCTCTTACCCACTACATGAAACGACGGTGCCTGCACTGCGTGGGGTGAGTCTGGAAATGGAGCGTGGAGATTTTTTCGCGATCATGGGGCCGTCAGGTTGCGGAAAGTCCACTCTACTACAGCTCTGCGGAGCTATGGATCGTGCGGATGGTGGGTCTTTGTCTCTCGATGGCTGTGACGTTGTTTCCTTGTCGGATCTAGCGCTGACCAAGCTACGGCGTGAGCGGATTGGCTTTGTGTTTCAGTTCTTCAATCTGCTGCCAACATTGAGTGTTTTGGAAAACATTGCGATGCCCTTGTTGCTGGCGAGGGTTCCTGAGTCAGCTGCCTTTGAAAAGGCGCGCAAACTGGCTGCTCGTGTCGGTATTGATCACCGTCTGGACCACATGCCGGCCCAGATTTCTGGTGGGGAGGCTCAGCGCGCTGCCTTGGCACGGGCCGTGATTCATGAGCCAGCTTTATTGATTGCTGATGAACCTACCGGCAGTCTGGACAGCACTAATGGACAGCTCGTGCTTCAGCTTTTTCGTGAGCTGAACCGTGATCTAGGCATCGCCATTTTGATGGCAACGCATGACTCAAACGTCGCGGCCGCAGCGAATCGCATCATCACCATGAAGGACGGCGTCGTCGTCGAAACTCTTGGGTGATCCGTTGTAGTGTTAGGGCAGGGGTTCGCCGGACTCATAAACCCAGCGCAAGAGTTGCTGATCACGAACAAAAGCGCGGCTGTTTACTTCCATGAGGCCGAAGATGGTTTTGGTTTCGTAGCGAACTGGAATGACCCATGTGGGCTTGCCATCCACGGTTTGCAGCTCAGGGATTCCCCAGTGGGTGACCTTGTTGGGATCGACATCGGTGACGCGGCCAGATGAAATGATGCCGAGCAGTAGATTGTAGCTGCCATCCGGGTTTTGCTCGGGTTTGCCGTCGCTGCCGAACTTGATGCCGAGGCCATTTGATAGAGTGCTTTTGTCCATGCTTGGGCCTGTTTTGATGGTTTTGGCTCCAAGCCACACCTGCCTAGCTTGGTCGATGCGGGCTATCTTCCACTTTTCGTAGCTGGCCAGGATTTGCTCAGGAAAATCGGTGTCGATGATGGGTAGGCTGCCGCGTGCTGGGGAGGTTTCGGTGGGGGCAATGGTCAGGATGCCTTGGTCTGCGCTGATGGCCTGAACCGTGGCTCCAGCGCGGAGAGTGGACGAACCGACACTCATTTTCGCCTGAACATCCTTTTTCAAGATCACCGTACGGGGGAAAGCCTGCTTGGGAATCACCTTCCAGTTTTGCGTGATTGTCTCGACACTTTGCAGGACCGGCGGAGTGAATTCCTTGCTAGGCAGATTTGTGACAGAGGGCTGCCAGTTATCTGTCGGCTTTGCGGTCGGGGCAGGGGGCATTGGACCATCATCCTCAACGACATGATCAGGCATCGTTGGTTGCGCCACGGCGGCAGGTTTTGGCCCTTTTTCAAAAATCACACGTTCCCAGGGACGGGCCAGAAAGTAATCATAACCCGCAAAAACGGTGCCGAGAATCAGTAGAGTGACGAAGAGAGATTTCATGGCATCAGGGCTTAATTGATCTGAAGATAATGTAAGTGAAAAACTGAAGTGCAATCAATCTTCCGGGGACGGCTCCTTGTGTTTCTCTTTGACCCCGTCGAGGCGCGCAGCTAAAACGGATGTTCGCCTTAATTTATCATGCCATCAGATCGCCAACATACTCTTGCCAAATCAGCCTCCATCACCGGCACATCTCTTCATACAGGAGAGCAGGTGACACTGACGTTGCAGCCTGCTCCTGAGAACTTTGGATTCAAATTCCGCCGCATTGATCTGGAAGACAAGCCCTTCATCCCGGCCTTGGTGGAAAAAGTGCAGAAGGTCGAGCGTGCGACGACGATTGCCGAAGGTGGCGTCAATGTTCACACCGTCGAGCATGTCATCAGTGCTTTGGCTGGCATGGGAGTGGACAATGCGATCATTGAAATGGACGCCAATGAGCCCCCCATCGTGGATGGTAGCTCCCTGCCTTTTGTGGAGCTGATCAAGAGCGCTGGCATCGTCGAGCAGCAGGCACCACGCAAGGTGTTCGAGATTCGCGAGCCGATTTATCAGGAGACGCGTGACGGCACTATCCTCACCATCATGCCGGATAAGAAGTTCCGCATCAGCTGCACCAACGTCGGCCCAGGCGGACGCTTCACGCAGTATTTCTCGGTTGAGATCAATCCTGAGACTTATGAGCGTGAGATCGCGCCTGCTCGAACCTTTGTTTATTATGAAGATATCGCGCCCTTGATGGAAAAAGGCCTGATCAAAGGCGGTACGCTGGAGGCCGCCGTCGTCGTGCGTGGTGAAACGCTGCTGTCCAAACAGCCGCTGCGTTTTGCTGATGAGTTTGTGCGACACAAGATCTTGGACATCGTCGGCGATCTGATGCTTTCCGGTAAGCGCATCACAGGTCACGTTATCGCTGTGCGCCCCGGCCATGGCCCGAATACGGAAATGGCCCGTGCCATCGTTTCCCAATACAACGCCATGCGCGCCATGGTGCCGCCGACGGTGCACATTCCTGGTGGTGAGACCGTGCTCGACATCAATGAAGTGATGAAGATCCTGCCTCATCGTTATCCCTTCCTCCTGGTGGATCGCATCATTGGTTTTGAAGGTGAAACGAAATGCACCGGTATTAAAAATGTGACCATCAATGAGCCCTATTTTGAAGGACACTTCCCAGGTCATCCAATCATGCCAGGCGTGCTGCAACTTGAGGCCATGGCCCAGGTCGCCAGCATCGTTTTGCTGAAGATTCCGCAAAATCAGGGTAAAATCGGCTACTTCATGAGCGCCAACAATGTGAAGTGGCGCAAGCCCGTGCTTCCGGGTGACACTCTCGTCATCGAGACTGAAATCACCAAGCTCAAGCGTAGCATCGCGACCGGTGTTGGACGCTGCGTCGTCAATGGTCAGGTCGTTTCTGAGGCTGAACTCATGTTCAGCGTCGTGGACCGTTGATCTTGGTTCCGCCACCGCCATCCACTCATTCATTCCATTTTCGCCAGCCGCATGATTCATCCCACAGCCATCATTGATCCTTCCGCAAGCATCGGCGCTGATGTCACTATCGGCCCCTATTGTGTCATTGGTGCCAATGTGGAGATCGGTGATGGCTCATGTTTACAGAATCATGTCACGGTCATGGGGCCGACGAAGATCGGTCGAAACAATCGCTTCTTTGCCTACGGCTCCATCGGTCAGCAGACGCAGGATCTCAAATACAGCGCCGAGCCGACTTATTTGGAGATTGGTGATGACAATACCTTCCGCGAATTTTGCTCGGTGCATCGGGCTACGACGGCTGGTGAAAAGACCCTCATTGGCAGTCACAATAACTTCCTTAGCTACGTCCACATCGCCCACGACTGCATCGTCGGAAATCACGTCATCTTCTCAAACAATGGCACTCTCGCTGGTCATGTCGTGGTAGAAGATTACGCGATTCTCGGTGGCTTGAGTGCGGTGCATCAGTTTTGCCGGATCGGAGCCCGGAGCATCATTGGCGGCTGCTCCAAGATCGTTCAGGATGTGCCTCCGTATTGCACGGCGGATGGCAACCCTGCGCGTGCTCGTGGTTTAAACATTGTCGGACTCAAGCGCGCAGGCTACACACGTGAACAAATGCGGGCTCTTCGGGATGCTTTCCGTAAAGTCTATCGCAGCGGATTGAACAATGCCCAGGCTGTCGAAGAGCTCAGGCAGCAGGAGCTTTTGCCAGATGCGCAAAAGTTCGTGGATTTTGTCGCTGCGACCAAGCGTGGCATCGTGGCGGGCGGTAAGGGTGGAACGGATGAGGAAGATTAATCACTTATCATGGAAACACCTTCTTCTCCCATTATCACGGCACCTCAGGCTCGTCTGAGCATTCCAGCTTACGCCATGGCCTTGGCTCATGTCGCCAGCCTACGGTCTGAAGATCCTTTTCGTAAAGTCGGGGCGGTCGCGATCGACTTTGATAATCGTGTCATTGGCACTGCCTACAATGGCCTGGCTCCGGGTTACAACGCTGCTGGAGACTTTTGGAATGACCGCGATGATCGTCGCAAATACATGCTCCACGCGGAAGTGAATCTATGCAGTCTGTTTACGCGTGGAAACGTCCGTCTTGTGGCCTGCACCACCAAGCCTTGCACGAGTTGTATGCAGATGCTCTGTGCCTACGGTGTGAAGGAAGTATATTACCGTGATGACTACCCCGAAAGTGAGGCCGATCTCATCGCCGCGCGCTACGGCATCCAGCTTGTGCAGATGACGGATTACCCACAGATCACGCCCTGAGTTGTTTTTTAGGGAAGCAAACTAACGGTTTGCAGCTTGCGTGCTTCTGATGAAATTAGGCGAGATGATTTCACAGCACCTCCGCGCCCTTACTTTGATCGTCACGCTGCCTTTACTGGTCGTATCCTGCGGCACTTCTAAGCACATCAAAGGCGTGCCGAAGAACCTGCCTCCGATTAATTTATACGGCACGACACAAACGCCGCCGCACAGCATGGAGCGGAAAGATTATCCCTTTGATGCCAGCGGTGATTACATGGTTTCCTGGGCGTCTCAGGGGCGCTCCCAAGCTTCAAGCACTGACATCGAAGCTTGGAGCCGTTCGCATGGCTCATCGACGCGTAGATCTTCGCCTGTTCGCAAGGTGTCATCCTCATTCAGCAAAAAGAAGGCAACCCGCAGCAAAAGCCGGGGTGGGGCGAGTTATACCATCAAACAGGGTGATACACTGGGAGCGATTGCTGCCAGAAACGGCACAACAGTCTCCAAGCTGAAAGCAGCCAATGGCATGAGTTCTGACTTCATCAGGGCCGGTAAAACACTCAAAATCCCCTGATCAAATCATGAACTCGAGGTCATTCGTTGCCCTGGTTATTTTCACTCTCTCGACGAGTGTCCAGGCTCTGACCTTTAATACCGTGGTGATTGATCCTGGTCATGGCGGACGAGACGGAGGTTGTGTTTGGAATGGTTTGATCGAGAAAAAACTCTGTCTCGACACCGCTCTCCGCCTTGAAAAGATTCTGAAAGCACGAGGTCTGCGTGTAATCATGACCCGACGCACAGATGTGGATGTTGATTTGGACCGCCGTGCGGTGATCGCCAACAACGCGAGCAAATCCGTTTTTGTGAGCATTCACTACAACGCTTCACGCATCCGTTCCATCAGTGGCATGGAGGTGTTTTACCGCAGTGGTCGAGGCAAGTTCATGGCTTCTAAGATTCTACACTGGATGGATGTCGAACTCAGGGGAATCAAACGCGGCATCTACTTCAGCGGCTTTAAAGTCCTGCGCGGCACAATCATGCCAGCAGTACTCGTTGAATGTGGTTATTTGAGCAATCTCACGGAATCCCGCCGCTGTGCCACGGCCGCGCATCGGCAAGATGTGGCTGAGGCCATTGCTAAAGGCATCATTGCCTCCAGATCATGAGTGCTGGAGAAACTACCTCTCTGTATGTCCGTGTGACCCCGAATGCTCGGCGTTCCGAGTGGACGAATCGCGGCATGGATGAAAAAGGCCGTGAAGTGTTTTTGCTCAAGCTTGCTGCGCCGCCCGTCGATGGCAAAGCCAACGAAGCTCTGATTTGCTTCATCGCCGAGACACTAAAATGCCCTCGCTCGCAGGTTAAACTCCTACGAGGCGAGGGCAGTCGGCAGAAGGTGTTGGAGGTCCCTATTCAGGCACTCTCCAATCTTCCGATGTGATGATTATTTTTCGATCTTCAGGAGCTCGACTTCGAAGATCAGGGTTTCGCCCGGGCCGATGTCAGCACCTGCACCTGCGTCGCCGTAAGCGAGGTCAGATGGGATGAAGAACTTGAACTTCGAACCCACGGACATGAGCTGAAGGCCTTCGGTCCAACCTTTGATCACTTCCTGGACACCGAAGGTGATTGGCTCGCCGCGTTGGACGGAGCTGTCGAACACCTTGCCATTCACGAGTGTGCCGTGGTAGTGGACGTTCACCTTGTCGGTTGGCACTGGCTTTGCGCCTTCGCCTGGTTTGATGATTTCATATTGAAGACCAGAAGCGGTGGTCTTCACGCCTTCGCGCTTGCCATTGTCTGCGAGGAACTTGGCGCCAGCGGCCTTGATCTCACCAGCTTTGGCGGCCTGAGCTTTTTGCATTTCTGCCTGCTTGCCCTGCATGACTTTTTCAAAGGCTTCCATGGCGGCGGTCAGCTCTTCCTGCTTGTATTTGGAAGGCTTGCCTTCGAACTGGTCACGAATGGCCTGAAGGAAGTTTTCCAGGTCCACTTCGACGCCCTGCTGCTTGAAGTTGTTGGCGATGTTACCACCAATGTTGGTGCCGATGAAGTAGCTGACTTTGTCCATGGGTGCTGGTGCTGCGGGGGCGGCTGCTGTTTTTGCTGGGGTTGCGGCGTCACCAGCTGGTTTTGCTGGCTCTGTCTGGGCTGATACGGTTGAGACGACCGCAAGAGCGGCGCATGCAATGCTGAGGGTGGCTTTCATGAGTAAGGGCGCGGAGACTCGGAGAGATGTGAGTAGCGGTCAACCAAAGAAAAAGGCTGCTTCTCAGGACGCAATTCTCCGCTAGTCTGGACGCCGAATGTCGAAACGTCTCTACCTCCTCGACGGCATGGCGCTGCTTTATCGCGCGCATTTTGCCTTCATCAAATCTCCGATCCGTACCAGTGATGGCCTGAATACCTCAGCCCTCTACGGTTTTGCCAATACCCTGCTGGACATCATCAAGAATCAGCAGCCCACGCATCTGGCGGTGGTTTTGGACACATCGGCACCGACGCCACGTCATGAGATCTTCCCGGAGTATAAGGCTCAGCGTGAGGAGATGCCGGAGGATATTTCCAGCGCCATCCCTCAGTTGTATCGGCTTTGCGCTGCCATGCAGATCCCTCTACTGACGCGTGATGGATACGAGGCTGACGATATCATCGGCATCCTTGCCAAACGTTCGGAAGGACAGGGGATGGAGACTTTCATGGTCACTCCCGACAAAGATTTTGGCCAGTTGGTCTCTGACACGGTGAAGATTTATAAACCAGGCCGTCAGGGGGCGGATGTGGAGATACTCGGTGCCAAAGAAGTCTGCGAGCGCTGGGGAATCGAGCGGCCTGAGCAGGTGGTGGACATCCTGGCCATCATGGGAGATGCGGTGGATAACATCCCTGGCATCCCCGGTTTTGGCGAAAAGACTGCCACCAGCCTCATCCAACAATATGGCAGTGTCGAAAACCTGATCGCCAATGCTTCCAAACTCAAAGGTAAGCAGAAGGAGAAGGTGGAGCAGAATGTGGAAAAGGCGCTGCTGTCCAAACAGCTCGCCACCATCATGCATGATGCACCTTTGGAGGTCTCCCTTGATGATCTCGCCGTCAAAGGCCACGATGATGAAGCTCTCAAGGCTCTCTTCACGGAGTTTGAATTCAATGCCCTAGGGAAACGCATTTTCGGCGAGGAATTTAAGGCTGGGCGTGGACGTCAGCTTGCCAAGGAAGCAGCTCCAGGCTCGGGAGATTTGTTCGGCATGGAGGCCCCCGAGCAGCCCGTCACACCTCCGCTAAAAACCATCGCTGATATGCCGCATCAGTATCATCAGGTAAGCACAGCGGAAGAAAGAGCGGCGCTGATCCAGGCCTTACAGCTGCAGGAGCGCTTTTGTTTCGATCTGGAGACGACCTCGCTTGATCCTCGTGACACACAGATCGTCGGCATCGCTTTTTCCTGGGCAGTCGGTGAAGGCTGGTTTGTGCTGTTTCCACGGGATCGCGCTCAGGCGGCGGCTGTTTTAAATGAATTTCGCGAGCTGCTGACCAAGGCGGGCACGGAAAAAATCGGCCACAATTTGAAGTTCGATCTCAGTGTTCTGCTCGCCCATGGGCTGGAGGTCGCTGGTCCTTATTTTGACACCATGCTGGCGCATTCCTTGATCGAGCCAGATCAGCGTCATGGCATGGATTACCTGGCTGAATCCATGCTCGGCTACACGCCGATCCCGATCAGTGCGCTGATTGGCACGGAGAAGAATGATCTCTTCAGCCAGAGCACCATGGCGGATGTCGCAGCCTCTGATCCACAGAAGATCACCGATTACGCTGCTGAGGATGCCGATGTGACTTGGCAGCTTGCTGAAAAGCTGCGCCCGCTGTTGAAGCAGTTTGGAGCAGAGCGTGTTTTTTATGAGATCGAGTGCCCCTTGTTGCCGGTTTTGACCAGCATGGAACATGAGGGCGTGGCGATTGATGTGCAGGCACTGCGTGAGTTTGGGTTGGAACTGGAAAAACGCGCCAACCATCTGCATAAACAGATTCAGGACATGGCAGGGATGCCTTTTAATCTCAATAGTCCGAAGCAACTCGGTGAAGTGCTTTTTGAGAAGCTGCGGCTCATTGAAAAACCCAAGAAAACAGCCACAGGGCAATACCAGACCAATGAGCAGGTGCTGCAATCCATGAACGGTCTGCATCCCATCATCCAGGACATTCTCGACTACAGGGAAGTCACCAAGCTAAAGAACACCTATGTCGATGCCCTGCCCGAGACCGTCTCGCGAATGACAGGGCGAATTCACACGACCTTTCATCAGCTCATGGCAGCCACCGGGCGTATGGCTTCCAGTCACCCGAACCTGCAAAACATTCCCATCCGTTCTGATTCGGGGAAAGAGATCCGCAAAGCCTTTGTGCCGGGTTCTGAAGGCTGGGTGCTGCTCAGTGCCGACTACAGTCAGGTGGAGCTGCGTGTCATGGCCGCCATCAGTGAAGACCCGGCGATGATCGAGGCCTTCCAAAATGGTTTGGACATTCATCAGGCAACAGCAGCGCGTGTCTATGGGGTGCCGCTGGATGGCGTGCTGCCAGAGATGCGCCGCACGGCCAAGATGGTGAATTTCGGCATCATCTATGGCATCAGCGCCTTTGGTTTGTCGCAAAGGCTGGGTATCCCGCGTGGTGAAGCCGCACAGATCATTGAAAACTACTTCAAGCAATTCCCCGGCGTGCATCGGTACATGGAGCAGATCGTCGCAGACGCAAAAAAGTACGGTTACGTCGAAACCATCACAGGTCGTCGTCGCTACATCCGTGACATCGCAAGCGGCAATGCCACCGTGCGTGGCGGAGCTGAGCGAATGGCCATGAACACACCGATCCAAGGTACAGCCGCTGACATGATCAAGCTGGCCATGATCAACGTCGCCAAAGCTCTTAGACAGGCGGGTTTGAAAACCAAGATGCTACTTCAGGTCCATGATGAACTTCTTTTCGAGGTCCCTCTGGCTGAGGTCGAGCAGGCAAAAGCCATCATTCTCGAAGAAATGCGCAATGCCTTGCCCCTCGGTGACGTGCCGGTGGATGTCGAGGCGGGGACAGGCATGAACTGGCTGGAGGCCCATTAATTCAATATGAGAGTGCTATTAATCGATGAAGACGGCCGTCCAGAAGTGCTCGAAGGCAGCTTCGGTGAGGAATTGACGCTCATCGCGGTCCTCACCCAGGCCGCTCTGGCGGCACTGGATGAATCCGCCTTCCATGCTCGCCAGCCAAAGTCGGAGAGTGTTCAGATGATGCTGGGAGAAAACTGCGTCACTCTGCTCCGCCTGCCTGAATCTCGTTGGCTGCGTTTCGAGCATGGAAATGAAATTTCAATAAATGAACTCCAGCAATGGGCTCTGCAAAAGATCGCTCCTGAAGCCGAAGTCAAAGCTCCATCAGCACACGTCACGACACTGATGGAGGCTCTGAATGTCACCACACTTTGAGGCCGTCGATCATCGGTCGGATAGCTCGACGAAAGTCGAAGAACATCTTGACCAACGTCAGGTCATTCTGATAGTGAAAATTCCCTCGCTGCACTTGGCGCGGGCAAGTCCTTCAGCCCCACGCAATCCACGGCACTATGGCCGGTTCTAAAAAAACAGTCCCAGGAAAAAAAAGCGTCAAGGCTGCTGCCAAAACCAAAGCAGTCTCTACACCTGCGCCCGTGCCCCCTTCTGAGCCGCCTATAAAAAGGAAACGTGGACGTCCTCGTATTCATCCGATTATCGAAAAGAATGCTCAGCCCCTGACCACCGCTGATGGCTTGCTGACCAAACGTCGTCGTGGCCGTCCGCCCAAAAATGGCTACGCAGCCGCTCAGGCCGTGACGGTTTACGATGACATTAAGGCTCCGGAGATTCAGTCGCGAATCCGCAACTTGATCCGACTGGCCAAGGAGCAGGATCATCTGACATGGGATGATGTGAACGAAGCGCTACCCAGTGGCATTGTCACCGTCGATCTGATGGATGAGGTGCTCACCCGCCTGCGCTCCCTGGAGATTAAAATCAATGACGAAGGTGCGGATGATGGCCGGTTGCTCACGAGCACGACCAAAGCCCTCGCCGCTGCTGCTGGAACAGAAGAGGCCCAGGCCGCTGCGGCTGAAGCCTCCAAATCGGACACCATGGACGACCCTGTCCGCATGTATCTGCGTCAGATGGGGCAGGTGCCACTGCTGACTCGCGAGCAGGAAATCCAAATCTCCAAGCGCATCGAAAAAGCGGAAACCGGGCTGCTGCTCTGTCTGCAAAACGTGGGCTTCGTGGCCGAGAGCTATCTGCACTTTGCGCAGAATCTCATGGATGGACTGGAGCGCTTTGATCGTCTGGTCATTGATCGCAAAGCTGAAGAGCGTGACAGTTACTTCAAAAAACTCCCGCCTCTTATCAATCAAGCCCGTGATGCTTACGATAAGTGTCGTGCCTTCTACAAGACCATCCAGACGGCAACCGGGAAAAAGCTCGAAACCACCACGGAAAGCTTCAACACCTCTCGCACTGCGTTTTTCAAGCACAGCGCCAAGTTCTTC
>Ga0214163_1000883_pt1 | contig 13528 bp, 19 predicted proteins | sample LakMenepilimnion_2_FD_153001 | JGI IMG/M metagenome (GOLD analysis project Ga0214163, IMG submission 153001) | Freshwater microbial communities from Lake Mendota, WI - Practice 15JUN2010 epilimnion v4 | ecosystem: Environmental > Aquatic > Freshwater > Lake > Epilimnion/Euphotic zone | place... | reverse complement strand
TTTATTCCATCGATAATTGAGGCATTCATTTCATCAAGGGAATTAAAATCTCTTGTTCCCCTTCTTCCGTCCCAATTAGAAATACCCCTACATATATTAGTGTGATTGTAGTGTGTATCTGAGGTAAAGAATAGTCTTTGATTTTTTGCTAGTATTATTTTCATATTAATCCTCTTTATTCCAAAATGGTTTTTGGTATTCTGGCCTAACTAATCTCCATAGATATTTGGAATAGTCTCCGCCGTCAAACATCTTAAATAATATGGGCTGAATTTTAGGATCACGTTCCTTTACCCACTCAGCGTATTTTTTCTTGTCAGTCTCTGGCTCTTTGTCGCCAAATTTACCGAACATGTGATACTCATAGATTTTACCAACCTGTGATTCTATTCTCTGGTAATTTGTTAAAATAGAATTCATTGTCCTCTTTACCCAAGAGTCGAATTCATCGGGTACTTTGTCCAGAAAATCTTCTAAATTCTTGCCTTCTTTTAGTACCTCCCATATATCAACATTGGAGAAATTAGTAATAAGTCTATGGAGTCTAACATATTCTTCCCCTTTAATCTTCATTCTAAAGCCTGAGACGAACTTAATAACAAATCCCTCTGAATTATCTGGGATTATCTTTTTAAGCTCCTTATAGTCATCTATTCCATTGTATTTCTTAACTATCTTAAAGCCAGCATCCTCAAAGTCTCTAAAAAGAACGTTGTGTATATCATACTCGTATCCAGTCTGGTTGTCTATTATAGCAAGAAGAACTAGGTCCTCGTAATCGTAGCTAACAACTATTCTATTTTCCGAATATATGATCTCGAATAAATAGGTGCATCCGGGATCTAGATCTTGGTATTTATATTTCGAGAGTATTCCCTTTCCTTTTACTGCCTGATCAGAGACGAATGAACCTCTAGTTGCCAAATGCCAATCTCTGTCATAATGAAAAAGAATTCCCAATGATCCGTCCATTTTCTCGAACACGTCAAAAGGCTCCGAAGGGATTTGATCTGGCGTATGTTCTTCCATATTAAAGAACTTAGGAAAAGTTCTTGCTACGACGTTACCCTCCCGATCTAGTACTGTACCTCTCATATTCAGAGTTATATCGTCCCAGCTTTGGGTGAACTGACAATCTCTTGTATAATTGTAAATGTCTATAGAAAGATAAGGATGTGGATTCCTTTCCAGCATCCCTCTTTCGATATAATCATTTAATATTTTGAGATCGTATTTCATCTGTTAGATTTTACAATCACAAAGATAATATAATTGTACGGGGAAAAAAATTAAATTAGAGTAGATGTGACTTCATAACAACAATCAGGGTTAAGAATAAGTACGCTTTCGCAGTCCCATCCATATAGAGATAGCGGGTGGGATAAATGGGTTTCTCTCTGTCCACTCTCTGTTAGCCATATTGCGTCACACTCTTTTGCTAATAACTCGAAATCTGGATACTCCTTAGAAAACCTTTTACTGTATGCTACTTTAGATTTTGGGATCATTTCCAGATCTTGCAGACTATCTATAACCAATATTTTGGCCTCATCTTTAAATTTAAGATTAAAGCTATCCGATTCATCGCAAGTTCTAAAGTTTTCTGCCAAGCACCAATCTTTCCATCCCCAGTTAGATTTTAGTGGGGATGTCCATAAACCTCCTCTGGGCTTAACCCAGTTCTCGTTTTTTACCTCTCTGAATAGTTCGGACTTATATTCGGATGATCCATAGTGAACTAATACCAGATCGGGGAATAAGGAGGCTCCGTGAATTTTAGAGTGATATTTCTTTTTTGGTGTTTTCATTCATGATATTTTTAGATCGCTATTCCCCTTTAATTCTCTCTTCAATATAGGAAGCAATCTCTATAATGCTCATGGAATCTATCCAATTGTATGAAACCCCATTGAAAACAACCGAAAAATCCCCATCTGACCAATCATAAACAGCTTTGTTGAACTCCTTTATCTCGATTCTCTCCTTGTCTAATTCCCTCATCATTTCGGATATCACCCTGCTACCTGAACCCTCCTTCTTAGATCTTCTCTCCCTCTTCTTTCCGAAATATTTTGTTCCTTCGTGGTTAGCGCATCTAAGAATTAAACCCAGATCCGAATAATCCTTTACCTTCCCATAGTTATCCAGAATATAAATTTTTGCTGCTCCGACAACCATACCTAACTCTCCGGAAAGTCTGAAATAATTACCCGAGAAATCCTTATTGTTATACTGTTCTGAATTTCTAATTCCATTCAGAACTTCCTGTTCTGACTTTGATAAATCTACCAACATATTAAAATCTTTTTAGTACGTAAACTTTTTTGCTCGCCCTTGTATAGGCTGTGTATTTTATTCTATTTCTTTCGACAATATCGAAGTTCATATTGATATCATCCTCTAGAACAAATGCTGTGTTATATGTGCTTCCCTGAGATTTGTGACATGTTATTGCATATGCGTAACTCGCATCAGCAAATCTTCGGAGGAAGTTGTAATACTGAATCCATGTCTTATCCTTACCAGACTTTCTAATAGCTCTAAGCTTCAGTATGTTAGCTAGTTTGTTGAAATCGCTCTCGCTATCTTCGTGGAGGATCTGAATTACCTTTCTCTCCAGCTCATCGTCCTCGTTAAAATAAGACACCGTTGTACTGTAGTATTTCAAACTTATACCGAAAAGTTCCTCGTCTGGATCGTCTGATATTTTAAATCTATGATCCTTACTTTTAATCTCAAATTTCTCTACGGTAAATTCGTCATTTGTATTAAAGATGATCGACTCCCCTTCTATTATTGGAGTATTTGCTATAAGTTTTTCCCCAACTAATATCTTGGAACTCAATGACTCGTCCCCATAAATAACTTTCCTAATAAGAGAGTTCATCGATGATACGGTCTTATTTCTCCATGCTATAATCTTAGCATATTCAGAATCTCTTTCAAACTCCTTAGTTTTAAAATATCCCTCTAGTATTTTGGAAAATTCCTTACGAATATTATCGCTGTTCAGGTTTAGAAATTCTACTCCTTCCCCCCTGTCATTTATTAAATTCTCCGGAGCTACCTGTTGGGTTGAACCAAGATCCGATCTAATCCTTACCGAGACGCCTATAATTGAATTTCCATCCTTTTGCCTCATGACCTTTTTTAACTGTATGGTCTTGATGTTATAAAAATCAGCCAATTCATCTCTAAAAGGTATGCAGTCAGGTCTTCCCACAGGAGGGATCTGAGCTGGATCTCCCATACAGATAATCTTTAATTTACCCCGATATTTTATAATCTTCTGAAATAGATCATCATTTAGCATGGAAACCTCATCTATGACCAGAAGCTTTATGGAGTTTATTCCAGGCTTAAGAAATCCATCGTTCTCGAAAACCTGTTGTCCATCCTGAGTGATCTTCTCTTTTAATCCGAGAAGCTTATGTACCGTTTGAAATGATACCCTGCTATTTTTTATTCCCGCAGTTTTTTTGATAACTCTAACTGATTTATTGGTAGGTCCGGTCACTGCTACCTTATACCATGCATGTGAGGAGTACATAACCTCTAGCACGTACCTGATGAGAACGCTTATACAGTATGTTTTACCGGTTCCTGCCCATCCTTTTAAAACATAGACACTTTGATCCTCCTTATCAGAGAGATAGTCTCGAAGGGTCTCAAAAGCTTTCAACTGATCAGAATTCAGTGTACTTAGATCTACTATCCTTTTATCTTTTTCCTTTACCTTCATGGACAATATAAAGTTGTTGGATTATCTTTATGAACGTCTATATCGGGATACTCTGATTTGAATTTCTGCAGATTAAATGGTCTGGTGATGAGATGAAATCCGCTTTTAGTTGGTATGATCCCTACCATCGGTTCCTTTCCAGCTTCTCTCTGCAAATCAGAAACGAAGTCACGGATCTTAGCGTATTTTTCTGCGTGACCAAAAGAATCCATAGAGACGTTATCTATGTCAACTATCCAAGTCTTGTCGGATGACGATCCGAACTCACCTGTACAGGACGCATACGCTTTCTTTACGGCCTTATAATTCTCAGATGATATGTAGTCCACTATTCTCTTCAAAGTCTGCATAGCGATCTTCTTTGAGTCCCGTACGTTAAGTCTAAGGTATGCTCTAGCATTCTCGTTGTCGCATATTTTAATAATCCGATGTTTTAGCTTATCATACTCCTCTGTGCTGTAGATGTAGAAGTCCGCTATATGGATCATATCCTTTTCTAGATCAGGATTATCCTTTCTTCTCTTTAGTATCTGGAGAAAATAGAAACTCTGATCGTCAGGAAAAACTATCAGAGGCCTTATGAGATCAAAATTATTTACTTTACTCATTCGCTTCGTATATTAAGCTTTCCGAAGCTTTCCTGTAATCTAAGAGATTGTCTGATCCTGATCCATCTCTATTAACTTTCTGTTTGTCCCAAATCTCATCCATTGATTCACTATCAAAAAGACCATTTGGGAAAATAGACATACAGATTTCTTCCAATGTCAATTTTTTGCCAATTCCCTTCTTTTTCATCTGATAAGCAATGTAATATGAATACATGACGGAATCTCCTGGTGTTTGACATGCAAGACCGATGAAAATAGCAGCAGCCTTATCCAATTCTCGGTTCATTGTTTTTAGTCGATCCTCTAGTATTGGAATTAGGAATGACATCTTGCGTGCATCCTCGTAGATCTCATCGATAGCCGATTTGTTTGTAACAAGAGTGACCAGCAATTTCATCATGTCCTTATCAAGAGGGTTTATCTTCCCAGTTCTTTCCAATTCCCCACAGAATAGCTCTTCCACAGAATTTTCTTGATCTGTTTTACTAAATTCTAAATACTCAATCTTCTTTTCCATTTTCTCTTTTAATTTCAAATTATGCACTTTGATTCTTCTATTATCTCAATTTCCCTGTTTGTTTTCACTTCCCCATATGTTTCTATCCAAACCTTAGCTCCGCAGGATAGTGGTTTTTCTGGGGAATATAATATTCTTGCAGCGGGAAGACCGTCTTGTCCATATACTATTGCCTCATTACAGTAAACGTTAGACTTGTAAGTCTTGCAAGTCAGCACTGGCTTGTTCTCACCTTTAGAGTTTGCCCTTATATTGTGTTGGTTTACGTGAATAATTGTTTTCATATCTCAAACTCCTCCTTTTTCTCATTGGCCACTATGGTTAATCCGATGAACTCTTCGGTTCCAGTATCGCCCATAGTCCCATCATATACCGTTTCTATAATAGCAGAACAGTGATTAACCTCAAATCCCTTTGATGCCAAATGATTTATGATTATCGAATAAACCTCGTGCTTGGAAATTTTTATCCCTACTCTCTCGCTTTTGGTTGCCTTCATTTTTTTGAATTTACCATAAAGATAAAAAAGTAACTCGGGAAATAAAAATAGAACACAAAAAAAATCCGAAGCGAAAACCCCGGATCTTTTATTCTAGTTATTTACTATTTGAAATCTTCGAAACTAATTAGGTTCTGCATACCTCCATTATCTTCGCTTAGCTTCTGATTAGGTTGCATGACAGGAGCATTCTGTAACCATTTCGCTATACCTAGAGTACTAGCAGCGGATCTTTCGTGATATGCCTTATGTGGGAATGTTCCGCAGTGGGGACATTCTTTTTCCGGATCAGCTATTGACTTTCCACATCCTGAGCATAAGTCCTGTCTTTTTCTTTCTTGTAATTCCATGTTCTATTCTTTATACAAATCTAAGTGCTCTAGATACGTCGATTAGTTTTCTTGTTAAGTCGTCCATATCTTCGTGTCTAGTAGTCATATCTACAAGATCGCTAAGTTCGTCATTCTCTCCGATTGCTCTTTTAAGATCCATTGATCCCTTTTTGAGAAGGTATTTTATTAGGAGAGCTTTAGCGTTCTCGTGAACTTGTGATCCCTCCATTCCTGGATCTATAAATACTGTAGGCTCTAGTTTTTCCGCTGCCTCGGTAAAGTAATCGGACAGGAGTGCATTAAGCTCTACGAGTAGTTCCTCTTTGTTCGTACCTCTTGCTGTTGTGAAAAAGCTATATCCTCCTTTAAGTAAATGTTCTTTCTCGTATTTACCCTTAGCCCTTTTAAAGGTTCTTTTAAAGATAGCGATGAATACCGATCCAAAGATCTCGTTGTCCTGGATGTTACATCTAACTGAATTGTCACCTGTTCTGAAGTTGATTCCATTTAGTGGTAATCGATTGGTGTTATTTACACGCCAAACCTCATTGCTTTGTCTTATAGTACCACTAAGATCTGTATATCTAACTCCCAATATTTGTGCTATCATCTCACCATAGATTTCACCTACTCTAGAGGCTGCTCTTGAGTAAAATTTATATTTTGGAGCAATAACATCAACTTTTTTAATAACATCACCTCTGGTACTTCCAGTAAGACTCTTACCGACAATACCCATATTCTCCAGGTTTCTGATTGTTGGTAAAGCCTCAACTGCATTAGCATCTGGATCAATTAACTCGTCCGCTGCAATAGTTTCTTTCATTCTGGATAGGATATCCTGCATACTTAAAGCAGCTCCAACAGGAACTAATTCGTTGAAGTTGATATTCGGGATATCTTTCTTAGGAATAATCGCTGCCGGAATATTATTTCTAATAATTCTAAGGAGCAGTGATCTTAAACATGCCTCAGGAGTATCGAACTTGTGAAGTGCATATCTTTCAACACCAGCTTTGCTAGATAGGTACTCATAACAGAACTCGCCATCCTCATTCTTGTAGAGCTCAACGTCTGCCATAGGACCTCCTCTTCTAATTAGAAGTATGGTGTCTCTATCCCTAGCTTCAATCTGGACTCCAATCGCCTGAAGATCTCGTCCTTCTTCGCTGTTATTAAATGAGTCAGTAAGCTCTCTAGTAGTTTCGGTCGTTCCGTACCATTGACCTCTTCTGGCCATTTCATCTATGGATACTGTGTTATTTTTGAATTCTTCCATTTTATATTTATGCTTTTGATTTTACATTCTTTTAGAGATCTCTGACATAACCTCATCTCGGTTTTTGATAATTTCCTCCATGCTTTCCATATCCTTCGGTTTAATATCTAGGACACCCTGTTTTTTAAGATCGATAAGATCCTGCATGTTCTTCAGATTTCTCTTAACTGATTCCCCGATTTTTTCCATATCATCTTTGGAATAATCAGTGCCAACAATAGCATCGAAAACGTGCCAAGTTGCAGCTGAGAAAATTCCATGATCCCTAAATACTTTCATGAACTCGCTCTTGGTCAGTTTTCTTTCTATGAAGATAATTTCAGCAACAGTTCCTGAGATTTGTTCCCAGTCTTCCGGCGGAACCGCTCCAGATAGGAATCCTTTGCTTAATGTGATTAGAGATTCTATGATTTTCTTAGTGTCTAGACCGGAAGAATCTCTAAAGTATTTCTCTAAAGCAAGCTTAATTGAAACCTCTCTATCAAATCTTTCCTTAACTGCATCAACAAGTTCCTGCGGGTAATATTGCTTGAGAATTTCAACATAAGTTCTTCCGCTAACTCTTGAATTTGGTCTATCGTGGGATGTGTGTACACTTCCATCTGGGTTTATTGTGATACCAAGCAAACTCTTAGGATCAGAAACCGGACGGTTTCTATCGATAATATTTAATTGGATTCTACCTCCACCGTATGACCAGAATGTAGAGTCCGTTTTAATACACCAGCCAGTATCAGAACAAACTGCTCTGTTTGCTTCCGGTGTTCTTGCAGACATTGCAATATACTTGTTTTTAGCATAGAGAATACCAGCTTGTGGTCCTAATTTTTTCAGCGATGCTAGAAGCTCATCGTCTCCTTTACCCCATGCTTCTATAAAGTTAAGAGCATCCTTTTTAATATCCAGGAATGCTGTACGTGAATTTGAATATTCAGTGTATGTTCTAGTATCGTCATACTTCTTCATATTCTTAGAAAAAGACTTCCAAGCATTCTCACCGTCAACATCAGGTAGTGTCTTTAACTGGTTAGATATTGCAGTTAGGTCCTCAATTTCTTCTTCCGATGCCTTGTTGAATTCTTTCTTCATTCTCGGAGTCATCTCTTGGAAGAAATCTTTAACCTTCTTTCTTCTTTCAAAGCTTCTTAGCTCATCACCAAGAAGTTCATATCCCGGTTTAGTCTCTTCGTCATCCTCACCTGGTACGTATTTAGAATAGTCACCAACAGACATTGAAAGGTCTGATAAAGTGTTCTTGTATTTTGTTAACAGAGCGAAGATCTCCTGTAGTTCCTCTAGCGTTGCATTCTGTTCCAGATAGAACTTTAAGAATGGTAGCGTATACCCAGTATTCTTCTGAGTTAAATCTCGAACCTGAATATATCTAGGGTTCTGAAGAATCCTTCTCTTGTCTTCCTCTGGAATATCTGAGATTTTTATCTCCTTTTTGTCTGCATGTTTCTTTAATAGATAATCTTTGGCTGGTTGAAGACTCTCATTAAGAGGATCTACAGCTTCAAAAAAAGTTCGGAAGCTAAGGCTTTTCATCATTTTATACAAATTTACTTTCGATATATATTCAAAACTAAATCATAAAAGAATGGCAATAATTACAAAAATGAATGAGTTTTTGGCCACCAGACCCGGAACAGCTCCGACTAGGCCAGATATTAAGCCAGGAACAACCCCAGGCACAACTCCGTCCAAGCCAGGACCTATCAGAAGGGACAAGCCTTCTGTTGATCCTAGACCTAAAGCTAAGATTGATGATGTTATGAAAAGATTCATGACAGAATTAAGAAAAAGCAAAATGGCAATTAAATTCGACTTATCAAAACTAAAATCCAGATACGATGATTAAATCATTCCATGACAGACTAAATGAAGCTTCTCTTAGAGGAAATCCAGGAATACCTGGTGAGGGAGAGGGAGATCAAAGAAAAAAATACCTAGCCGATATAGAGAGAAAGGCGGAGGAAAGAAACGCTCAATTGCAAAGAACCCACGGAAGGGACATCCCTCAATTCATGAGTCTTGTCTCTAGAGCGAAAGCTATTCAAAAAGGTAAGGAAGCTCAATTAGAGGCTTTAGCAGAAAGAGCTATCAGAACCATGTATGGAGATATTCTAAATGATGTTGAATTAAGAATTAAATTTCCTAAAGGTGACCAGATGAAGAAAAGCATGGAGAATGTTCCAGCAGAACCAGCAGAAATGCCACAATTCAAAGAATTGCAAGACGCTGGGATTATTTCAGAAATCCACAAGAGAAAAATCGCAAACAACATAACTCAGGGAGAAGCTAAGAACACCAAGAAAATGTTGAACCTTCCGGAAGTTAGAGATGGTTTATATGAGATCCTTGGTAGAGAAGTTGGTGAGGAATATCGGGTTACCCTGAATAAGATCACTGAAATTGCTGGATTCTTCGATTGGATGATTCCAATGGAGGTTCAAAAAGAGATGTGGGAAAGAGACAAATCTGGTTTTTCTGGATCCGTTTCAGTTCAGTGGGAAACTCCAGAAGAATCTAAGGATTCGGAAGACTTAGCACAGCAAATTTTAGATGAGCTAATGGACGATTCTGAACTTCCTAAGGAAGAAACTGAAGAGCTTTTCGATTCAGTTAGACCAACGATAAACGTTCTTGGTACTGACTTTGCTATGCTTTTGCATGAAACAGTTAAAGGAATATATGAGCTAATCGCTGCTTGTGCTATTCCGGAAGACGAAGAATCCGCTCAAATGGTTATAGATAACACTGATACCTTAGCAGATGAAATTGAGGATCTTAGATATGGGCCGGAGATTGCAGGAGACCTTAGAGATTTTATCAACGAATTTCCAGAGTCTGCAGATGTACCAAACTTAAGAGAACATGTTTTTGGTAAAATGATGCTCATGCCTGCTGATGATTTTCTAAAGCTAATGCTGATGATTTTATCGGAAGACCCTAAAGCTAAAGAGGGAGTTCAGGAAATTATCGATGAGATAGTTCAGGAATTGAAAGACTATGAATTGGCAATGGCTGGTATAGATTCGGATGATTATAAGGAGTATCCAACCGCAACAGAAGAGCCGGAGGGAGAACCAGATTACGCTAATATGTCCCAAAAAGAAATTAGTAGATTGATCGACGATGCGATCGATGCTAGAGACTTCGATAGGGTAAAAGAACTATCTAAATATCTAAACGAGTCTAAACAAAGAGGACTTTATGAAAGGGTGAGTAAGATTGATGGTGTTAGATTTAGAGATTCTTCTCATTAAACGATAACAATAAAATAAAAAAACCTAGATTGAAAGATCTAGGTTTTTTTGTGATTAATCAAATTCAGGATTTTTGTAAAAATCTATAGATTTTAATTTCTTCAACTTCTTCGATCTTATAATTTTTCTAATTAACGAAAGATCCTTATTTACTGCTACCTTATTTCTATTTCTCATACCATCAATACTGGGTTCTTAAAAGCTGTATTACGTCCCAAGAGTCTTCCAAAGCATCGTGGGTAACCACTCCCTCTACTTTAGCTCTCGTCTTACAATCATAAAGTGCAGGTAATGCCTTATCATTTTTCCAGTCGGTAAAAATAACTGCGGGGTCAATTATTCTCTGTCTGATTCTTATAAGCTGCTGCCATCTCGGTAGACGATCGACAAAATGCTTATCAAAAGAAGCAAAATTCTTTCCTGCTACATTTATAGTAACTGGCTTCGTTTTGGATGTAATCATGGGATATGTTTTCCCGTTTTCTAGCTTGACCATTTGACCATTGAGCATATCCGGGTTAAATTCCACCACACCATTATCATATAGCCATCGATAAAATCCTTCGACTAAATCGCTCTCGCGGTAGAATTGCATGCCCGTCATCTGAACAATATCGTTTTTCTCGTCCTGATCCTTTGCTGTTTGGTACTGGACAATAGCCTCTATTATCTTCTTGTTCATATTCATAGCAAATGGAGATCCCGTTATCTCGTTGTGCAAGATTGCAGCATGGAATTTAGGAATTTCATCATAAGGGAGTTTTTTTTCTGTGTCCTCAAGGATAGCTCCGAATGAAAGAATCTGGTATTTGTCCTTCTCTAGACCGGTAGTTTCGAGATCGATTGATAAGTAAATCATATTTTATTTTATTTTAATTGTTTTCAATACGCCACAAGTAATACTCTTTGTTATGAATGTTTATATCTTTCATTGTTCCCGTTGTTTAAGTTCTACAATTTCAATCAATTTGTCAAGACAAGCAAGCTCCGCTTCTTCATAGGTTTTATAGATATCTGAAAGAAATGAATATGCAAATGACCATTTAATATAAAACTCATATTCATCGCTATTAAGACTTGTCACATCAATAAGAAATTGTTTTTCTCTAAACCATCTAAATGCTTGTGAAAAGGTTGGTGCAACTATTCCATCTTTTATCAAATCGGATTTAACCGCTTCCCCATATGCTAAACCATATGACTCACTAACATACCACGCAAAACAAGGTTCATCAAATCCAAGTTGTTTGAGTTTTAAAGCCAACTCATAGGGTACAAATTCTTTTGTCATTTTTCTTGTTGTTTAAATGGTATGACATTGTTTTCAATGTCCTAAATAAGTCATAACCTCCTTCCATCCCGGAAATTTATCCTGTCCGAAGTGAATGTGTTCTCCGCTAAAATCTGCAACACCGTTGGCGATTCGGTCATCTATAAGAAAATCCCCCTTAACCAATCCTTTATTGTGGCAAAGAATTAGTTTCTTTTTAGATGTGTCACCCAAATACCTTTGTACCCATGATCTTTTCTCTGCCCATGCATCTGGATTACTCCACGGTGGTGTGCTTAAGATATAGGTTTCGTATTTTTCCTGAAGTGCGATCCAAGCATCAATAGCTCCTTCGATTGGCTCAAGATCTTTATATGCTTCAGTGTGTCTAAAAAGACTGTGTCCCTTTACACCCTTAGCTTCCAATTCCTTAGCTCTCTTATCGAAATCGCAGATAACGCCATCCATATCAATGAGAACTATAGGCTTGGTAATCTCGATACTAGCTCTAAGCCAAGGCTCGGGAGAATTTTTCTTGTCTCTAATCGTGCTTAAAGCATTTTCAAGATCAGCTATCTCCATCTTCCAGTGACGGATTTCATAGGCATCTCTAGGATCCGAGTCTGCGCTTTCACTAATGTATTTTTTCAGGGTCTCAATTCTCACGATTATTTCTTTTTCGCTCATCTTTTAAAATAAATTATTTCCGGGAAATACCCAAATACAAACTTAGTAACATCACATAGCCACATATCCAGTTCATATTCTATTCCTATGTAGTTGTTTAACCTGTACCAAGATCCTTCTCCTATTTCCCAGCCCTCAATCCTACCTGGTTTTGTCAATTCTAGTTTACCAGATCCATCGAAATCGAGAACCGAAAGAGTGACACATATCTCCTCTTCTCCTTGTGATAGGATTTCTAAAAAAGAGTCGGCACCAGCAATCATTTCGAGATCATCCTTGCTTCCTTCCCATTCTGGTAAGTCAACATACCATCTGCCGCTAATCTCTTTATAGAAAACAAAGGTTCTCATTCCTTATCAAAATAACCTGTAATGCCTAGCAAGTATACACAAGCGATTACACCAATTACTATGATACCTACTACTTGTGCTACTGGATGTAAATTTTCCATATTAGTTGATTTTATTTTCGAGTTTATTAATTTTCGAGAGGTAGATCTCAGAAACCATTTTTCTGTCAGCAGGAAGACCAGCAAATCCTCTCATGATTTCTCCTGTAGAAGAAGCCCCATTCGAGATAAGCTCGTTGATTTTATCTACAATCTCATCCTCGGTCATTTGCTTAGGTAGATAGCTTTCTATGATCTTTAGCTCCTCTTTTGCGAAATCCCTAATTTGTCCATCTTCCATCTTCCCGATAGTTTCCTTCGATGCCTTAGCAGCTTGGTTTAGAATGGCAGTTACATCCTCGTCGCTTAGATCCTGTACGTTTTTATTTTTTTCTGCCAATTCAATTCCTCCTTTGATTACGGAAAGTAAATTTTTCTTTAGCATGTCTCTTTCCTTGAAAGCGATCATGTAATCGGTGTTAATTCTTTTTTTAAGTGTCATTTTTTTCAATTTCTTAACGTAAAGATAAGTAACTGTTTCGGAGAAAAAAATTAAATCGACTTATTATCCAATAATAAAGTGAATAGATCGTATCCTGACATCAGTTTAGATTTTGAATGTAAAAATTCTTTCCAGATCCTTTTACATATTGAACAGATATCCCACAAGGAGTTACCAGCTCAACAAACATGGGATTGCCAGTAGATAGGCATATCTCATTTACGAGGTTGACCGGCTTAACTGTTACCAAAAGATTTCTGGATGATCCCAGAATCTTTAAACATGCTCCTTCCAGATTTAGATCCGGATCTACGGTTATTTTTATGCAATTCTCTCCAGCAGTTTCTGCCTTAAAATCCTGTAAAAGTGGTTTTTCGTGCATCCTTTATTTTTATATAACTCAAACATATTAAAAAGTTGCGGATATTAAAA
>Ga0214163_1000882_pt1 | contig 13531 bp, 16 predicted proteins | sample LakMenepilimnion_2_FD_153001 | JGI IMG/M metagenome (GOLD analysis project Ga0214163, IMG submission 153001) | Freshwater microbial communities from Lake Mendota, WI - Practice 15JUN2010 epilimnion v4 | ecosystem: Environmental > Aquatic > Freshwater > Lake > Epilimnion/Euphotic zone | place... | reverse complement strand
GCCTTGGGTCCTGCCACAACAGCCGCAATGGGAACGCCAGAACCCAAACCCTTTGCCAAAGGCATGACGTCGGCCTTGATGCCAGCCCATTGGTGAGCAAACCACTTGCCAGTTCTGCCCATGCCGCATTGAACTTCGTCAATCATCATGAGCCAATCTTTTTCATCACACAGTGCGCGAACATCGCGCAAGTAGTCCATGTGCATGGGGTTCACGCCGCCTTCACCTTGAATGGTTTCAAAGAACACGGCAACCACATTGGGATTGTTTTCAGTGGCCTTTTTCAAGGTCGCAATGTCATTGACTGGAACGCGCAAGAAGCCCTCAACCAAGGGCCCAAATCCCTTTTGAATTTTGGTGTTGCCTGTGGCACTCAAGGTGGCAATGCTGCGCCCGTGAAAGGCTTTTTCATAAACCACGATGACGGGCTTGTCGATGCCTTTGTCGTGACCAAACTTCCGTGCCAATTTAATGGCGGCTTCATTGGCTTCAAGGCCCGTGCAGCAAAAAAACACATTGGTCATGCCCGACAACTCAACCAATTTGGCCGCCAGCTTTTCTTGGTTGGGCACGTGGTAGTAGTTGCAACTGTGGATGATTTTGCTCAGTTGGTCTTGCAGCGCAGGCACCAATTCTGGGTGGTTGTGGCCTAAGGTGTTCACAGCAATGCCACCCAATGCGTCCAAATACTCTTTGCCATTGACATCCCACACTCGGCAACCCTGACCGTGGCTCATGGCGATAGGCAGGCGGCCATAGGTGTTCATGGTGTGCGGCGAAGTGGCTTCAATGAAAGCGGACATGCTGAGACTCCTCTGAAAAGAAATCGGCCCAACGAAGAGGGCCGCTGAGATGCGATTTTAGAGCCAGAATTTAGGCTTCAAGTCTTATATAAGATACAATTCTTTTGCAATGCAGCATCGAGGCGATCCCTGATGTTTGCCCACGAACTCTTCCAACCTCTGACCGATGGTTTCAAACAACGCCAAAGAAGTTCTGATTCAAGGTATCACCTTGGAAGGCCGCACTTTCCGCCCCAGCGATTGGGCAGAACGATTGGCCGGCGTCATGGGTCAATTTCGGCCGGGCGGATCCACACCAGGGAGTCACCTCAGCTATTCGCCTTGGTGCATTCCGCAAACACTGGGCAGTATCAAGTGCGTGGTGGTGCACACGGATCTGCGTGAATACGAACCCATGGCCTGGGACTTTTTGATGAATTTCGCCAAGGACAACAATCTGCAAGTGTCTGAGGCTTGCTTATTGCCCAACCCTCCCAAATAGAGGTGTCTTGAAAAACACGCCCACAAAAAAGCCGTCCTAAGACGGCTTTTTGCTTTTTCTTTGCTGACAGCGCACCCGTTTCAAACGGCGGCAACCCTGGTGGGTGCCGGGCTGATGATCAATTTGATCAGGCGAGGGCCAAGGCTTTCACCTTGGTTGACAAGCGGCTCTTATCGCGAGCTGCTTTGTTTTTGTGGAAGATGCCTTTGTCGGCAACGGTGTCCACAACCGCTTGCATTTTGGCAAACAGTTCGGTTGCTTTTGTTTTGTCACCAGCCAGAACAGCTTTTTCAACGTTCTTCACGGCGGTGCGGTATTTGGAGCGCAACGATGTATTGGCTGCGTTCAGTTTCACGTCTTGACGTGCGCGTTTCCGGCCTGAGGCCAGGCGGGGGTTCTTTTTCTTGGGTTTTCCAGAAGCCATTATGTTTATCCTAGTTGTCTGAGGATGTTGTCAGCAAAGCCGGCTATTGTATCAGCCAAACCGCAGCTTGGTCGAGGGGTATGTCAACTGGGCATTTCAGTCGCTACACTCTCTTTGTGAGCCTCCTCAAATCAGCATCCACCGTCTCTCTCTGGACTCTGGCTTCCCGCATCACGGGATTGGTCAGAGAGCTGCTCATTGCCGCTTCATTTGGCGCAAGTGCTCTCACAGATGCCTTTAATGTGGCCTTTCGTATTCCAAATCTGTTCAGGCGTCTCTTTGCAGAGGGTGCCTTCAGTCAGGCTTTTGTCCCTGTTTTGGCAGCCAGCAAAGCCCAACATGGCGAAGAAGTCACGCGACAAGCGGTTAACCATGTGGCAACTCTTTTGGCTTGGTCCCTTTTGGTACTGAGTCTTTTGGGTGTTTTGGCTGCGCCATTTTTGGTTTGGGCGATGGCCAGCGGACTCAAGCAGCACCCTGAATCGTATGAAGCGGCTATTCAGATGACGCGCTTCATGTTCCCCTACATTGGTTTCATGTCCATGGTGGCTTTGTCTGCCGGCATCTTAAATACCTGGAAAAAATTTGCGATTCCAGCCGCCACCCCGGTCTTGTTGAACATGGCCATGATTGGTGCCGCATGGTTTTTAGCGCCTTGGTTAAAGTCGCAGGGTATTCAGGCCATCTATGCCTTGCCTGTGGGCGTGATGCTTGGGGGCTTTCTGCAGTTGGCCCTTCAAATTCCTGCGCTGAAAAAAATAGGCTTGCTGCCCCGCATTGGGCTGGGCTTCAAGGCCATCCGGCAAGCCGCATCTGATCCAGCTTCTCGCCAAATTGCCAGCTTGATGCTGCCTGCATTGTTGGGCGTGGGCGTGGCGCAAATTTCTTTGTTAATCAACACCCAAATTGCATCGTATTTAGCGCCTGGCAGTGTCAGTTGGTTAACTTATGCCGATCGGTTGATGGAATTTCCCACGGCTATTTTGGGCGTTGCCTTGGGTGCGGTGTTGATGCCGCAGTTGGCAGCCGCAAAAGCCAATGGCAACCAAATTGAATATGCGGCCATGCTCGATTGGGGTTTGCGTTTGGTGGTGCTGCTGGCGCTGCCTTGCGCAGCAGCTTTGCTGGTTTTTGCTCAACCCTTGGTGTCGGTGCTGTATCACTACGGCGCATTCACAGATCGAGATGTTCAGCAAACCACTCTGGCGCTGAGTGGTTATGGCGTGGGCTTGTTGGGGTTGGTGGCCATCAAAGTGTTGGCGCCTGGTTACTATGCCAGTCAAGATATCAAAACCCCGGTGAAAATTGCTGTGCTTGTGTTGTGTTTCACGCAAATCATGAATGTGGTTTTGGTGCCTCACTTGGCACACGCAGGCTTGGCTTTGTCGATTGGCCTAGGCGCTTTGCTGAACGCGCTTTGGTTGTTGGTGGGTTTGTTGCGCAAAGGAAGTTACAAACCTTCGCCAGGCTGGTTGGTCTTTGCTGCTAGAGTGCTTTTAGCAACTTTGCTTTTAGCGCTGTTTCTCGCTTGGGTGGCTGCTTCATTTGATTGGTTGGCAATGCGCCAACAAGCGTGGTCTAGGCTGGGCACCATGGGCTTGGTATTGATGGGCTCTGCTTTGTTGTATTTTGGTTGTTTGCGCCTAAGTGGTTTGCGTTTGCAATCTTTTGTCCGCCGCTAATGGGGGAAACACACATGAACCTCCAATCAATGCCAGTCACGCCCCTGAGTTATTTTCAAAGTCTGGTGAAGACAGATTCAGATTTTCCTTTGCTAGAGGCAGCTGCTTCGATTGCGCAAGATGAAGAGCCCTCCATCGACATTCAAGATGTGTTGGCGACGTGTGACGCGCTGTTGGTTCGATTAAGGCGACGCCTAAAGTCGGACGCTGATCCTTTGAAGACGCTCTCTGTGTTGAATCAATTTTTCTACACAGAGCTCGGATTTGCGGGCAATGCCAACAATTTTTATGCGCCTGAAAACAGTTACTTGAGCGAAGTATTGAGATCAAGAAGAGGCATCCCCATCTCCCTTGCTGTCATTTGGCTTGAGCTTGCTCAATCGCTTGGCTTGCAGGCAGACGGTGTTTCATTCCCAGGTCATTTTTTGGTGAAGGTGACCTTGCCAGAGGGCTTGGTTGTTTTAGATCCCCTCACAGGCGATTCTTTGGGTTTGGACAATTTGGCAGAGCGATTGGCACCCTTTCGTCCCCACATGGGGGAGACAGGTGATATGGACACCCCCTTGGGGCTTTTCTTACAGCCCGCCTTGCCGCGCGACATCGTGAGCAGAATGCTCAGAAATCTCAAAGAAATTTACAGCAGTCAAGCCGATTGGGCGCGGCTTGTTTTGGTCTTGGATCGCTTGATCGTCTTGAACCCAGATGCGCTTTTTGAGATCCGCGATCGCGGATTGGCGCTGATTGAGTTGGGTCAAAAAGAGCGAGCCCTACAAGACTTGACGCGCTATGTCGCTGAAGTGCCCAATGCAGCCGACACATTGGATGTGAAGCATCGTTTGGCCACGCTTCAAACAGAGTGATGCTTACTTCACCACAACTTGGTGGCCATCGCCTTGAGCGGCAATGACACCAATTTGGTAAACCTTTTCACCTGACTGGCGCAAGGTTTCTGCACATGCTTGCGCATGGTTTTGATCAATGACGACCACCATGCCGATGCCATTGTTAAAGGTACGGTTCATTTCGATGTCATCGATGCTGGCTGTTTTTTGAAGCCATGCAAACAACTCAGATTGCGGCCAGCTGCCTTTTTTGAGGTGTGCCGCCATGCCTTCAGGCAAGACCCTCGGAATATTCTCAAGCAAGCCACCACCTGTAATGTGAGCCAAGGCTTTGATGGGGTGAATTGACAAGGCATGGAGTACTGGCTTCACGTAAAGCCTGGTGGGAGCCATGATGGCTTCTTTGAAAGGCTGTCCATCCAATGTGGGCGGCAATTGTTGGGCTGCACGTTCGATGCATTTGCGAACCAAGCTGAAACCATTGGAATGCACACCATGCGAGCCAAGGCCCAATACAACATCGCCAGCTTGAACATCCTTGCCCGTCAAAATTTTTGATTTTTCTACAGCGCCCACGGCAAATCCAGCTAAGTCATATTCGCCAGCGGGGTACATGCCCGGCATTTCGGCGGTTTCACCGCCAATCAGGGCGCAGCCAGACATTTCACAGCCATTGGCAATGCCGCCCACAACGGCTGCGGCCGTATCGACATCCAGTTTTCCGCAGGCAAAATAATCCAAGAAGAACAAAGGCTCAGCGCCTTGCACCAAAACATCATTGACACTCATGGCCACCAGATCGATCCCAACGGTGTCGTGCATATCCCACTCAAATGCCAGCTTCAACTTGGTGCCCACCCCGTCGGTGCCAGATACCAAAACGGGCTCTTTGTAGCGTTTGGGGACTTCAAACAAAGCGCCAAAACCGCCAATTCCAGCCAAGACACCCTCACGCATGGTCTTTTTCGCCAAAGGCTTGATGCGTTCTACCAAAGCATCGCCGGCAACGATGTCGACGCCAGCGTCTTTGTAGGAGAGGGGGGTTGAGCTCATGTGAAAAAAAGGAAAATGGTGGTTATTGAGGCAGGCGGGACTAAAATCAAGCCTTATTTTAAGGTCTGCACGTGAATTGCTGACCAAAGCCATAACCTTCTTTCAATTTACTTTTGTAGCCGCCTCCCACAATGTTCTTCAATCTGAATTCAAAACGACTTGCTCTGTGGTTGGCTGCCGCAGTTGTTTTGCTAATGATTTTGTGGGCTCTGGGGCCTGTACTGGTGCCCTTTGTGCTGGCTGCTGTTTTGGCCTATGCCCTGCATCCCTTGGTGCTGTATTTGCAAAGGCTCAACTCGTCTTTCCTGCCCCGAGTGGTCTGTGTACTTTTGGTTGAGGTGATCGCTTTGTTGGCTATGTTGGGCATCATCTTGTTGTTGATACCCATCCTGACTCATGAAATTCCCCTGCTTCAAAAACAGTTGCCTGCATTGCTTGATCGATTGGCCGTCAATGCCAATCCTTGGCTGGCAAAGTACGGTATTGAGTTAACACTTGATCTTGCAAGCCTCAAGGAACAACTGATTAAATATTTAAGTGCCAACCGAGACGATTGGCTAGACCCCCTGGTAGCTTCCCTGAAGTTAGGTGGCAACTTTGCGCTGACGGCAATTGGCAACATGATATTGATCCCTGTGGTTCTCTTTTACTTGCTGAACGAGTGGGATCGATTGGTGTTGCAGGTCGTCCAATGGGTGCCGCCACAATGGCGCACCGCCTACGACAGTTTCATGAGTGAATGCGACGCTGTATTGGGGCAATACTTGCGCGGACAGCTTTTGGTGATGCTGGCCTTGTCAATCTTCTACGCTGCCGGACTGATGGCCTTTGGACTTGATTTGGCCATTCCCATTGGTGTGTTCACTGGCTTGGCTGTCTTTGTCCCCTATCTTGGATTTGCTTTGGGTTTGATATTGGCATTGTTGGCTGGCGTTTTGCAATTTGCCTCATTTCATGCCTTGTTGATGGTGGCAGTTGTATTTGGTCTGGGGCAATTGCTAGAAAGTTTTTGGTTGACTCCCAAGTGGGTGGGGGAACGCATTGGTTTGCACCCCTTGGCTGTCATCTTTGCTTTGTTGGCTTTCGGCCAAATTTTTGGCTTTGTGGGCGTGTTGGTGGCATTGCCAGCAAGCGCAGTTATTTTGGTGGCTCTGCGCAGAGCTCGAGAACAATATTTTGAAAGTCAAATATACCGAGGCCCAAGCTCATGAAGCAAATGGCACTCGATATTGGTTTGCACACAACTCCCACATTGGACAGTTTCTTTGCCGGACCCAATTCAGCGGCACTTCAGCACCTCAAGCTTTGGACTACCAGCCAAATGCCAAGCCCAGTTCCAACTTACCTTTGGGGTGAGAGTGGCTCTGGTAAGTCGCACTTGCTTCGAGCCGTTCAAGCTGAGTTGTCCAACGCTGGTGTGTCTGTGGGTTGGCTCGATGCCGATCAAAATGAGCGTTTGATTTTCGATGAGGCGTGGACGGCTGTCTTAATGGACGATGTCCATTTGTACAACTTGGAGCAACAACAACTTGCATTCAATTGGTTCGTCAATGCACTCACACCTAAATCTGGTTCGCCCCGATGGGTGCTTGCAGCAGGCATGTTGCCACCTGCAGACTTGAAGTTGCGTGATGATTTGCGATCTAGGTTGGGTTGGGGCCATGTCTATGGCCTTCAGGTTTTGAGTGATACCGAGCGGCGCGCGGTGTTGCGCTCAGAGGCAGATGCCAGAGGTCTTTTTTTAAGTGACGAAGTGATGAGCTACATGCTCAGTCGCTTTTCTCGCGATCTCAGCAGTTTGATGAGTTTGCTAGACCACCTCGATCAATTTGCTTTGCAAACAAAAAGGGCAATCACCATCCCCCTTATCAAGTCCATGCTGGAGAGCACATGAACTTAGCCCTCTTTGATCTCGACAACACCTTGTTGCCAATCGATTCAGACTATGCCTGGGGTGAGTTTACAAACCGCTTGGGTTGGACGGACCCGCTTGTTTTCAAAGCAAAAAACGATCAGTTTTATGCAGATTACCAAGCGGGCGTTTTGGACATTCACGACTACGTTCGATTTGCCACGCAGGCTGTCAAGTCAAGAGGTGCAGAGCTTGGAGCCAAAGCGCATGCGCAGTTTATGCAGGAAGTGATTCTGCCGCATCTCAAACCACAGGCCCTTGAGTTGGTAAGGCAGCATCAAACAGCCGGCGATCGTGTGATGATTGTGACGGCTACCAATGAGTTTGTGACGCGTCCCATTGCACAGGCTTTTGGCGTTCAAGAGTTGATTGCTGTTGAGTTGGCTAGAGACGCGCAAGGTTGGATCACGGGTGAAATTTCAGGCACACCCTCTTTCAAAGAGGGCAAGGTACTTCGAATTTCAGAATGGTTAAGCGCAAATCAAAAAACTTGGCGGGATGTACAAATTACTTTCTATTCGGATTCGATCAATGATTTGCCCTTGCTCGAGCGAGCTCAAATTCCTGTGGCAGTGAATCCAGATGCGCGTTTGCGTCAACTTGCGACCGATCGGGGTTGGCGCATACTTCAACTCTTCTCATGATCAAAAAATTCATTCAAAAAATACTGGGTAAGCAAAATACCGCGCATGCTGCAACTGACTTTGGAAAACGTGTCGAAATTCCAGCTTCCGTTCACGGCATCGATCCAAGCTTGGTCGACGACCGTGCATTGAATGTCGTTCGAACATTGCAAGACGCTGGATATGAGGCCTATGTCGTGGGCGGTGCAGTTCGCGATTTGCTGTTGGGTTTGCGCCCCAAAGATTTCGATGTGGCAACAGATGCCACGCCAGAGGAAGTTAAGGCATTGTTCAGGCGCGCATTCATCATTGGCCGTCGATTTCGAATTGTGCATGTGGTGTACGGCAGAGGCCGCGAGCATGAGGTCATTGAAGTCTCTACCTTTAGAGCTCACTTGGACAATCGGGCAGCTGAGCAAGTTAAAGGCAATGAGCGCACAAGCAAATCAGAGTTGGCTGGCATGAAGCACGCTGTCGATTCAAGTGGCAGAGTGTTGCGAGACAATGTTTGGGGTCCTCAAGACGAGGATGCAACCCGCCGCGACTTCACAGTCAACGCCATGTATTATGACCCTGAGTCGCAGTACCTGGTGGATTACCACGGCGGTATGAAAGATGCCACTCAAAAGGTCTTGCGCATGATTGGTGACCCTGTGGCGCGATATCGCGAAGACCCAGTTCGCATCATTCGAGCTGTTCGCTTTGCTGCCAAGTTAAACCCCTTGGGCTTCAAGCTTGAAAACAAAACAGCCAAGCCCTTGGCCACCATGTTGAGTTTGTTGGCCGATGTGCCGCAAAGCCGCTTGTTTGACGAAATGCTCAAGTTGCTGCAAACCGGTCACGCGTTGGCATCTATTGAGCAACTCCAAAAATTAGGCTTGCACAAAGGTATTTATCCTTTGCTTGACGTCGTTGTGGAGCGGGCTGACACGGCTTTTGTGAAGGCAGCTTTGTTAGACACCGATCGTCGGGTCGGTGAGGGCAAGCCAGTTGCGCCCAGTTTCTTATTGGCCTGCGTGTTGTGGGCTGATGTGAAGTTGGGGTGGGATCAGCGTTTGGCCAAGAAAACACCACCATTTCCTGCATTGCAAGAAGCCATTGATGAGGTGTTTGATGCACGGATTGGCGATGTCTCGGGCCGCGGCAAGTTGGCCGCTGACATGCGGGAAATTTGGATGATGCAGCCTCGTTTTGACAAACGAATTGGCAGTACGCCATTTAGCCTGGTAGAACAAGCGCGATTTAGAGCGGGCTTTGATTTCTTAAGGTTGCGAGCAGAAGTTTCCGAAGTGGAAGTGAGCTTGGCAGACTGGTGGCAAGAGTTCAGCACAGCCGACGATGCTGCAAGAGAAGATCTCATTCAGCTGGTCAAAGCTGAAAAATCACCTGCGTCCGCAGGCGGTACTCCAAAAAGTCGACGAGCACCCAGAAGGCGCAAGCCATCTGGCCAATCTGCTGATGGTGAAGCGTGAACTGATCGATGCCTATGTTGGCCTAGGTGCCAATCTGGGTGATTCACGGCGTCAGCTTGAATCGGCTATTTTGTCCTTGACGCATTTGCCCCACACCTTGCTTGTGGCGCATTCTTCTTTTTATCGGTCAGCCCCTTTCGAAGCCGATGGTCCTGACTATGTGAATGCTGTGGTTCACATCCAAACACGTTTGAATGCTTGTGAATTGTTGGCGGCGTTTCAAAATATTGAAAACCTTTCAGGGCGTGTTCGCCCTTACCCCAATGCGCCTCGCACTTTGGACATTGACTTGCTGCTTTATGGCGCTGGCACCATTCAAAGTTCGGTGCTTCAGGTGCCTCACCCTAGAATGAAAGAAAGAGCATTTGTCTTAATGCCGCTGCGCGAAATTGCGCCTCACTTGGTAAGCGCTTCTGAAATTGTCGAAGTGGCAGACCAAGCGATTTGGCCACTTTAAGTTGGCTTCAAGGTTTTGCTTTTTCGGTGCCTTGGCTGATGGCTTTGGCTTGCTCGATCTGGCTTTCAAAATAGCGTTGAAAACTGAACACAATGCTGGCCATGAGCACCGTGGTGCCCAACAAGAGTGAACTTGCTACGCCGAAAACAGTGAGCCAATTGGTTTGGCCAGATGGGCTTGAGGGTTCACTTTCAGAATTGAACTTGGCATTCCATTTTTCAGTTGCCATGAGCCCATAGATGATGGCGTTGAGCGCACAGCCGGCAATGGTGAAGCCAAGCAGGGGAATCAGCAGCCAGCTGATGACATCATCTTGGCCTAGCTCGAATGCCCGTTGAATGCCATGCCAACCCAGCAGGGTGGGTATGGGAAGCAGCCACCCCAAAACATCGGTGAACCCCTTGAGGTAAAACCTGTGAAGCCCGATGGGCCCACCAAAGAACGTGAGCCAAACAGCAAATGTTTTGTTTTTCATAGACGGGATTATTCAGGAGAACGGCTTTGCCCGTGCCCCAAAGCCTTTTCCATCATCACGATGTCTAGCCATCGATCGAATTTCCAACCGCATCCCGACACAATGCCGACGTGTTCAAAGCCAACCGATTTGTGAACACCTATCGAGCCCGAATTGCCTGAGTCTCCAATGACCGCGATCAGTTTGCGGATACCTGCTTTTTCTGCGGCTTGGCACAATTCGGCCAAAAGCATACGTCCCCAGCCCTTGCCAGCCGTCTGTGGCGACAAATAAATAGAGTCTTCAGCAGAAAACCGGTAGGCTGAGCGAGGTTTGAACCAGTTGCAATAGGCAAATCCCACCACTTCGCCGTTTTCTTCCATGCTCAGGTAGGGCAGGCCCTTGCTTAAGACATCTTCTCTGCGGGCTGTCATTTCCTCTAGGCTGGGAGGGGCTATCTCGAATGTGCCTGTACCGTGAAGCACGTGGTGCTGGTAAATGGCCGTGATTGTGGGCATGTCTGAGGCTTGGCTAGGTCGAATGGTTGGCATTCTTAAACTCCGGGTTATAATCAGCGGCTTTTCAGTGTGTCACTGGCCGGGTGGCCAGTTGCGTGTCTCAAACGCTGGAAGAATTTGTGGGATCGCAATTTTTGCTTTCTCGACACCACCCTAGGATAAATCATGGTTGTCATTCGTCTTTCTCGTGGCGGTTCTAAAGCCCGTCCATTTTTCAACATTGTTGTGGCCGACAAGCGCAACCGCCGCGATGGGCGCTTCATTGAGCGCATTGGTTTTTACAACCCAATCGCCAAGGGTACCGAAGAAGGCTTGCGCGTTGTGCAAGATCGTTTGACTTACTGGACCGGCGTTGGCGCACAAGTGTCACCCACCGTTCAGCGTTTGGTCAAACAAGCTGCCGCCAAAGCTGCCTAATCGGGTTTTGGCCAAACAATCGGATTTTGGCTAATCCAAAGGCTTCGCAGTGCTGCCCCATTTAGAGTTTGCCGACATGCCGGCAGACGCCATCGAAGTAGGGCGCATTGCAGATGCTTGGGGTATCAAAGGCTGGTTCAAAGTTTTGCCCCACAGCGCCTCGCCCGAGGCGCTTTTTTCTTCTAAGCGATGGTATTTGCTGCCCTCCGATCGCCATGTTGGCGGCAACAAATCACCCAGCCAAAAGACAGCAGTCGCCCTTACAGCTGGCGCTGAAAAACCTGTATTGCTCAAAATCAAAGAAGCCAAAGACCATGCCGATACGGTGGTGGCCTGTTCATTGGATGTGGCGGACCGAAATCAAGCAGAGGCTCTCAAGGGTGCGCGTATTTTTGTTCCGCGCTCTAGCTTTCCGACGGCAGGCACCGACGAATACTATTGGGTTGATCTGTTGGGGCTTGATGTGTTCAATCGTGAGGGCGTGGCACTGGGCCAAGTGAAAGATTTGATGTCGACGGGTCCGCAAACTGTGTTGGTCTTGGCGCAGGCCTCAGACGAGCCAGGCAAGCCAGCCATTGAGCGCATGATTCCATTTGTTGCGGCCTTTGTAGACAACGTGGATTTGCAAGGCCGCAAGATCACGGTTGATTGGCAACTTGACTACTAGGAAAGTGAGGGCAAGCCATGCGCTTTGACGTCATCACATTGTTTCCTGAGTTGTTTGCGCCATTTTTAACTTCGGGTATCAATCGACGTGCCTTTGAAACAGGTGCTGTTGATTTAAAGCTCTGGCAGCTGCGCGACTTTGCAGATGGCACTTATCGAAGGGTCGATGATCGACCCTTTGGCGGAGGGCCTGGCATGGTGATGTTGGCTGAACCCTTAGAGAAGTGTCTGCAGGCCATCCGACAAGACCGAACAACTCAAAGCGCCAACAAACCACAGGTGCCGGTGGTTCTTTTTTCTCCAATTGGTCAAACCCTCAATCACGCTGGTGTCGAGTCATGGTCAAAAAGTGATGGCGCTATTTTGATTTGTGGCCGCTATGAAGGTTTGGACCAACGCTTCATTGATACCCATGTGGATGTGCAAATCAGCTTAGGTGATTTTGTTTTGTCAGGCGGCGAAATTGCGGCCATTGCATTGCTTGATGCTATTGCTCGGTTGCAGCCAGGTGTTCTCAATGATGAAGGCAGCCATCAAATGGACAGCTTCAACCCTGCGCTCGATGGTCTGCTCGATTGTGGCCACTACACCCGCCCAGAAACTTGGCACAACGAGACTGTTCCGCCCATTTTGATGTCGGGGCACCATGCCGACATTGCCAAATGGCGCCGCCAGCAAAGTTTGGCTTTGACTCAGAAACATCGGCCTGACTTGGTCGTGGCGGCCAGGGAAATGGGCAAACTGAGCGTCAAAGATGAACACTTTCTGGCTACTTTGAATGCGGCAAAAGACAGTGGCACTTAGGCACAAAACAAATATATAATCATGGGCTTGCCGATCCTCTGCCCGCCGCGGCTTATTGAAAGCCGCCTTTAGCGTAGCGTTGTGCACGATCTGTATTTGAAAGAGCTCAAAATGAATTTGATTCAAACTCTCGAGCAGGAAGAAATTGCCCGTCTGGGTAAAACCATTCCTGACTTCATGCCTGGTGACACCGTGATCGTTAGCGTCAACGTGGTTGAAGGTACACGCAAGCGTGTACAGGCTTATGAAGGTGTTGTCATTGCCAAGCGCAATCGCGGCCTGAACAGTGGTTTCACCGTTCGCAAAATTTCAAGTGGTGAAGGCGTGGAGCGTACGTTCCAAACATACAGCCCCTTGATTGCCAGCATTGAAGTCAAACGCCGTGGTGATGTTCGCCGCGCCAAGTTGTACTATTTGCGCGATCGCAGCGGCAAGTCTGCACGTATCAAAGAAAAGCTGCCACAGCGCGCTGCAAAAACAACTGCAGCCGCTTAAAGCGACTTCGAAGGTCTTTCGGGACCTTCATGAAAAAACCGCCAAGGCTTTCGCCAAGGCGGTTTTTTTACGCCCCTGCAGAGCAAGGGCGTGGGGTAGGGGAATTAACCGCGTGTAACTTTCAACACTTTGGCGCCAGTGCGCTTAGGTGCTGCGTGACCACCCGCATTGTGGGGCTTGAAATTGCCAGCACCGATGACTTTGGGGCCACGGGGCGCAAAGCGGTCGCCTGCGCCACCACGGGAATTGTCACGGCCGCCTGGAGCGCCCGAAGAACGGGGTGCTCGGCTGTCGCGGTTGTCGCGAGCTTCGAAGCGGTCACCGCCACGATTGTCGGGGCGCTGATCGCCGCGGGGCTCGAAACGGCCTTCGCCACCGCGAGGTGCAAAGCTGCGTTGTTCGCCACGGAAATCACCACGGGGTTCGAA
>Ga0214163_1000880_pt1 | contig 13548 bp, 7 predicted proteins | sample LakMenepilimnion_2_FD_153001 | JGI IMG/M metagenome (GOLD analysis project Ga0214163, IMG submission 153001) | Freshwater microbial communities from Lake Mendota, WI - Practice 15JUN2010 epilimnion v4 | ecosystem: Environmental > Aquatic > Freshwater > Lake > Epilimnion/Euphotic zone | place... | reverse complement strand
CATTCACATTACAGCCTTGGGCGCTCACACCTCGGACATTATAAACCGTTGTCACTGTTGGCGTTGCTCTTGGACTTGCACAGTTTGTACAGCTTAATGTGGAAGTGGGTGGAAGCCAAATATAGCTGGCGGCTCCTGTTGGATTCAGCACTATCGACTGTCCGAGACAAATTGTAGTATCCAGTCCTGCATTAAGGTTTGGCAATGGATGTACAGTGATCACTTTCAAGGCCGTATCCTGGCAACCACTGCTGTTGGTGGTAATCAGCCTTACCGTAAATGTTCCAGGAACAGTATAAGGTTGCGCGGGCGGATTTTGCAAGATAGACGAATCGCCATTTGCAAAATTCCATTTCCAGGTAAGTGCCGATGTATCTGGCACTACCACTACGCCTGCAAATGTGATGTTCCTGTTTTGACAAACGGTATCTACCGAATTGATGGCAGTTACAGGTGATTTTACCACGCGTACACTGTTGGGTAATGTGATAGAATCTGTACATCCAAATTCAGTGGTAACCCGAAGCTTGACGCTGTACAATCCGGGAGCAGAATAAAAATGCTGTGGTGCAGGACCGGTTCCGGTTCCACCGTCACCAAAATCCCAACTCCATCCAACGATCGATCCATTGGTGATCGTGGAATCCCTGAATCTTACAAATCCAGCATCGCAAATCTGTTTATTATCCACAACGAACTGCGGAGTGATATCCACTACTTTGATAGAGTCATTCAACGTGATCGGATATTCACAACCTACTACGTCTTTCAGGAATACGACAGGACGATAAGTACCCCTGTCTAGATATGTATGTGAGATGATGGTGTCTTTGCCAATACTTACACTGTTATCGCCGAAGAACCATTTCACACTGTCTGTATTTTGCGTAGAAAGGGTGAAATTGATGGTCAACGGAGCACAACCGTTTGCAGGTAAATAGTTAAGTGTACCACTGGGTCCAAAGATCCTAATATTTTTAAACGCTGTATCCGTACATCCGCCAGGAGAGGTAACCACCAGTTGTGCACGGTAAGTGCCTGGGATACCATAGAATTTAGTGGCGGTGTCTTTGTTCAACGCAGCGTCACCATCCCCGAAGTCCCAACGTATACTCCGGTTGTAACGGCCAGTGAACTGGAACAGGGCGATCAATGGAGGACAGTTGATGGTACTGTCGCTCACAGTGAATGCTGCAAATGGGGTATCGATGTTAATGTAATTAACCCTTGTGATGGAATCCGCACAACCATATCTGTCCCTGACCAAAAGTTTCACACTGTACTGACCGGGCGCATTGAAAGTGTTCCTTGGGTTGGGGGCACCATTGTTGAATTTGCCATCACCGAAGGTCCACGCATGAACAAGGTTAACACCTGTAGACGTAGTAAGGAATTGTACATTCCTGCCAGGGCATGACAGAGAATCCGGTGAAGTGAAGCTGGCACGGGGAGCTGTGGTTACAACCAGGCTGTTCTGCACCATACTGTCTGCACATCCCACCGCGTCTGTGACCTTAAGCATAACATTAAAGAAGCCCGTGGTATTGTATTGGTGGGAAACAGGTGGCGTATTGATGGTCTGGGTTACACCATCGCCAAAGCTCCACATCCTGCTGACGATCGCATTCACGCCATCGTTCAGTGAATTATCATTGAAGTTAACGGTGTTTCCTACACAACCTGTGGGGTTGATGGCCGTAAAGGCTGCACGGGGACCACCTACACCAATTGCCCGGGTTACGGTATCGGTACAACCGTTGATGTCTGTAATGACAAGCACGGTATTGTATACCCTTGGGGTATCAAATGTAACCTGCATGGTGTCATTGCCCGGCATCAGCATGCCGGTACCAAAATCCCACTCATACTTGAGTATATTTGAGTCAATTGCATTGGCACGGAAGGTAGTATTTGCACCTCGGCAAAGTGTGGTGGGTGACACGGTGAAATTGGCGTTTTCATTCACCACTTTTACGGGCTTTTTAAACACATAGTTACAGGTTCCGTCAGAAACAGTGAGGGTAACTACATAATATCCGAATGCAGCATAAGTATGGGTAGGGTTAACGGCTGTTGATGTGTTTCCGTCTCCAAAATCCCACAGTCTGGTCACAACATTGATGGATTTGTCAAGGAACTGTACTTCACGCCTGTTCAGGTTACAGTTCACCTGGAAATCAAAATTGGCAACAGCACCATAGGTTCTGATGTAGTTGGTTCTGGTAATCCTGTTTTCGCAACCATTGTTGAAGACGCGAAGCGTTACCGAGAACCTGCCGGTATCTGAATACAGGTGTTTAGGATTTTTGGCTACCGAAAAATTATTGGAGCTGCCTGGATCTCCAAAATCCCAGAGATAGCCCGTCACAGTACCCGTTGACAGATCGGTAAAAGAAACAGAGTCTGCCGCACAGGAAAGCAGCGGGCTGGCAGAAAAATTAGCCGTTGGTGTTGTACCCACTTTAATGGCTGTTGGCAAAGAAAGTGTTTGCAAACAACCGGTTCGTGTTGTAACAGCCAGGCTGATGCCATATGTCCCTGTAGTATTATACGTGATGCTTGGGTTTGCCGCCGTGCTGGTAGACGCTCCGAAGTTCCAGAAATAACTGGCCACGCCATCTGGTGCAACAATCAATGCATTGGGATTAACCGTCAAAGGCGCGCAACCACTATCCGGAAGATTCACAAACCGGATGGTTGGTGCAGCGATCTTGATGAAATTGTATTTGATCCGCTTACTTGTACAACCTTTTCTGTTGGTGATGGTCAGGGTTACACGGTAGTAACCTTCTGCCATATAAGTGTGCGCAGGATTGGCAACTGTGGACGTGTTCCCATCGCCGAAATCCCAGGCATATGATGCGGCCTGTGGTGCCTGCGAAGTGAACTGTACCGTGTAAGGTGCCCGGCAACTTGCCGTATCGTTAGAAGTAAAGTTTACTGCCGCAGTGTCAATGATCACAATATTCTTGGATATAGAGTCAAGGCATGAAGTAAATAAGTTGGTTAAGGTAATCCTGTAGGTACCAGTTGCACTGTACACTTTTGTGACTGAACCGCCGGTAGATTCTGTACCATCCCCAAATTTCCATCCACTGCTGTCCGAAACAGGGGAAGAAATGCTGGTGAAGAGTATGGACTGGCCCACACAACTTGTATCCGGAGCCGAAATACTCGAGCTAATGCTCGCATTGGGAATGTCAATTGAACCAACGGAACTATCTGAGCAACCAGCAGAACTGGTGACAATCATTGTTACCGGAAAACTACCGGAAGAATTATACGCATGTGAAGGACTTGCAGCAGTAGAGGTATTTCCATCTCCAAATTTCCACGTATAGCTTAATGCGCCGGGTCCAGCGCTATTGTTGAAAAAGTCAATATTTGCCGGAGGTCTGCACGCGCTTGCAAATGAATTATAAAAAGCTGGCCTTACGCCGGGCGTTACATTGATGTATCCGTTTTTTGTCAGGAAGTTTACACAACCCCGATCCGTAGTAACTTTTAGGGTGACATTGAAGTTGTTGTCAAAACGATAGGCATGGGTTGGATTGGCTAATTGCGTCGAGTCGCCATCACCAAATCCCCATTCGTACTTCACGACAGAACCACCACCTGGTAGGGTGATGTTGGGGGTGAAGGTTGCGTTTAATGGGAAGCACCCGGAAAGCTGACTTGCGCTGAAGTCAACAACCGGGTTGGGAAACACGGTGACATAGTTAACTTTCACCAAGGAATCAACGCCGTTGACATTTCTGACCGTCAACCTAACCGTGTAGGTTCCAGGTAAGGTATAAGCCTGAGCTGCCGGATTCTGGACATTCACAATGGTGCCATTGCCAAAATCCCAGGTCCATTGAGTGGGGCTGCCGGTCGATAAATCCTGAAAATTCACAATCAGGGGAGAGCATCCGCTGACTGCAGAAGTGGCTGTGAAATCTGCTCTTGGTACCTGGGCATAGGCCCCGATAGCCATTAGTGCAGAGATAAGCACAAGGATGATGGGTTTGAAATATAGGTTTCTCAAGTGACTATTGGTTTGGGACTGATTTGATTATGCTTTTTCAAGCATTTTTCTATAACGATGGTGTTCATGGTTTATTTCGCGGAATACCAATGTTTTGTAAAAAAATGATCTGACCCTACTTTTTATTGAGCTTCAGATAGGCATTTCTGGCGGTATTTAGAGGGTTGGCTTCAACGAGCGTAAAGGTGTTGTTGTAAATCAGCCAAGTATCGTTCAAACGAGCTACTGTGGCGTCTCCTGATGGAAATGTTGCAGTAATGGTTCTGGCATCTGCATTGGCCGTCCAGCTTCCCGTGATGGTGGTGCCCCCCTTAATGGCCTGTACTGTCTCATTCTCAAAAAATTGGAATTCCCAGGGTGTGAATTCTGCTGAAAAATCCGAACCAGTCTCCGTAAAGGTAGAGACAATCCACCGCCCACTGGTCATAGCTTTCAGGATGATGTCTTTTTGCACATCTTCTTTGGAGCAACCGTTTACAAGCAAAGCGGCTGGCAGCAGGATGAATATCAGTGCAATGAGATGTTTATTATTCATGGTTTACTGTTAGTATGCGGATAACGATTTCAGAACCCTGGATATTGTGCTACTAAACAGGCAACGAAGTTAGCTAATAATTTGATGCTTAAGCCCTTGAGAACGTTGGCTCAGCCTTTCACCACATATGTGCTCCACCCGCTGTATTGGCCCCCGTTTTTAGTGGCCAGCTGGCTTAAGCGGATGGTCAGGTCATTCATGGCCTGAAGCTCAGGCTTATCGTCCCTGCGCAACACCAGTTTGAATCCCCGTTCACTATTATTTAATTTTTCTATGGGCATCTCAATTACTTTAAAACCAGGCTCTTCTATTGCCTTCAGGAACTGTTTCCTATGCCAGTCGCTCTTGAAAAACAAGGTATGGTCGATGGGTCTCTGCCTGCTGCTGACATCCCCCTTTTTTACAAGTTCATCTATGGTTCTCCGGTTTTCAAGCTTTTCCTTTTCTTCATTCTGGGGATAAAGCACCTCAAAATAGTTTGACCAGGCCTTGTCGTACACCGCTTTCACCAGCCATGGGAACTTTGGGAACTGTACTAAAACGGCAGCGCAGGTTTTAAAATAGTCAACCGTATCCAGGGTATAAAAATAAAACTCACGAAGGCCACGTTGGGTAAACCGACCCGCATACCATGCGCCGTTGCTTTTCTGCAAACTTGCTTCCAGCATGGATTCCAGCTTGTTCAGGTCGTCCGCCATTTCTACCGTAGGGAAGCCTTTTTCGTCCACGTCAGGATATTTGAGCCGGAGGATGATGGCATATGGTCTTTCTTTCGCCGGGGCCAAATCCCTGAGCCCGAGGTTTACGACCACGGAGACGGGCTTTTCATTGACAGACACTACATAGTTGTCCCAGTTGTCAGTCTGGGCGAAGGCAATCGACCCCAATAAATTAAGAAGAATGGTAAAAATGAGCTTCATGTAATTATTCAAAGTAATTTCATTTCCTCCAGATACGGCTTGAATATGACGATAGGATCTATAATTAACGTTTTAGAAACAGTAGCACCGCCATCCCTGCAGGAGCCTTATGATAATGCAGGCCTGCTCATCGGGACGGCTGCAGACACATGTACGGGCGTACTGGTGACCCTGGATGTAACAGAAGCAGTGGTAGATGAGGCTGTTGCCAAAGGGGCCAACCTGATCGTTGCCCACCATCCCCTGATTTTCAACGGACTTAAACGGATTTCCCCAGACAATCATGTAGGTGCCACAGTGATACGGGCCATCCGGAACGGCATAGCAGTATATGCCATCCATACTAACCTGGATAATGTGCTGGACGGGGTTAATGGAATGATGGCGGAGAAACTGGGACTTACTAAACTTAGGGTGCTGGCACCCAAACCGGGAACCTTGCGCAAGCTTTATACTTTTGTTCCCCATGCGCAACTTGACCAGGTCAGGGAAGCCATTTTTGGTGCAGGGGGCGGACAAATTGGGAATTATCAGGAAATAGGATTTAGTGTTCAGGGTTTAGGATTTTTTAAGGCTGGGTCCGGTGCAGATCCGTTTCTAGGTAGAGTAGGCGAGCGGCATTATGAGGAAGAGACGAAGATCGAAGTGATCTACCCGGCGCACCTGGAAGCCGGTATAGTGGCCGCACTGAAAGCGGCGCATCCCTATGAAGAGGTTGCCTACGATCTTGTTGATCTAAGAAATCCGGGAGAAGGGATAGGGTCAGGGGCAATCGGGGAATGGGAACTGCCAAAATCCCCGGAAGAGGCACTGAACCTGGTGAAAGAAAGGTTTGGATTGAAGGTAATCAGGCACACGCCAGTTACCAGAGAAACCGTTCAACGGGTAGCTCTATGCGGCGGTGCAGGTAGTTTCTTGATTTCCAATGCCTTACGTGCAGATGCAGATCTCTATATCACCGCTGACGTGAAATATCATGAGTTTTTTGGCGCGGAAGGCAGGATGATTTTGGCCGATATTGGCCATTTTGAATCAGAGCAATTTACATCGGATCTGCTTTTTGACAGGTTGCGAGAAAAATTCCCTAATTTTGCCGTCCTTAAATCGATGGTTGAAACCAACCCGATTAAATACTTCATATAATCATATGGCAAACGTAAAAGAGTATTCTGTAGAAGAAAAGCTGATCTCGCTGCTCAATCTGCAAAAAATCGAAAGCAAACTGGATGAAGTACAGATTCTGAAGGGTGAACTTCCCATGGAAGTGAGTGACCTTGAAGATGAAATTCAGGGTTTGCACGCCAGGGAAACCAGGATTGAAGAAGAAGTGAATGGCATCAATGAGTTCATCGAGCAGAAGAAGCAGCTGATCGTTGAGGCGCAGAACCTGATTAAGAAGTATGAGAAACAGACAGAGAATGTAAAGAACAACAGGGAGTTTGAAGCGATCAATAAAGAGATCGAGATGCAAACCCTTGAGGTGAAACTTGCAGAAAAGCATATCCGTGACGCGGCAGAGGAGATCAATGACAAGGCTCGTTTGTTGGATAATGCAAAGAAGAATATCGCTGCGAAGGAAACCAACCTGAAGCACAAGAAAGGTGAGTTGGAGAAAATCATCGCCGAAACAGAAAAAGAGGAAAACGAATACCGTCAGGATGCCGTCAATGCAAAAGAGAAGGTAGATCCCCGTCTGCTGGCTTCGTATGAGCGGATCCGTAAAAATTATCGCAATGGCCTGGCTGTTGTACCTATCGTAAGGGACGCCTGCGGTGGTTGCTTCAACGCCATTCCCCCACAGCGCCAGTCTGAGATCCGCCAGCGCAAGAAGATCATCGTTTGCGAAAACTGCGGCAGGATCCTGGTGGATGAGGAGCTTCAATCATCTGCATCCTAGATACAGATAAGAGGCATGAGGGCATAAAGGCATTGGGCATTGTTGAAATGCCCATTTTTTTTTGCGAAAAATCTCCCCCACCCATTAGCCATTAGCTACTAGCTAATAGCTATTTTTGGCTTATGTTATCGAGGTTGCAGATCAGCAATTACGCCATTATCAATGAACTGAATACTCCATTCCTGGCAGGGCTTAACATCATCACCGGTGAAACAGGCGCAGGGAAAAGCATTCTGGCCGGCGCCATGGGTTTGATCCTTGGGGACCGGGCAGACAGTTCGGTATTGCTAGACACCAGCAGGAAGTGCGTGGTGGAGGGATTTTTCACCTATCAGGATGATGCGGCCGTTGCGCAGTTTTTTTCAGCGCATGATATTGAAGTGGAGCAGGAGATCATACTTAGAAGGGAGATAGCGGCCAATGGAAAATCAAGGGCTTTCATCAACGATACCCCGGTAAATCTTTCCCAATTGGGTAAACTGACGGGTATGTTGGTTGATATGCATCGGCAGTTTGATACGCAGACCATCGGCGAAGATGCATTTCAAATGGAGGTGCTGGATGCACTTGCAGGACAATTGGCGTTGCGTAAACAATATGCAACCACATACCAGCAGTGGATGAAGGCTAAACAACATGCCGATGCCCTGTTCAAACAGAAATCGGATGCGCTCAAAGAATATGACTACCACCTTTTCCTGTTTAATGAACTTGACGAGGCTGGTTTTAAAGATGGCGAGATAGAACAGCTTGAAGCTGAGTTGAACTTACTTTCCCATGCCGAGATGGTCAGCCAGGCTTTGTCAAAAGCGGAAGGAACCCTTGATGGAGATCAGCAGTCCATGGCCCGGGATCTAAAATCATTGATGCAGACTTTGGATGGTGTTACAAGATTTGCACCACAGGTGCAGGCGTTAACAGAACGGATTAGGTCCATCCAAATTGAGATCAAGGATATTGCAGCAGAAGTATCCCATCTCAGCGGCTCTGTTCAGATGGATGAAAAAAGACAGCAACTGGTACAGGAAAGGCTTAACATCGGAAATAAGCTTCTGAAAAAACACAATGCGCCGGATACGGCTGCACTGTTGGTTGTTCAGCAGGAACTGCAACAGAAGATCAGCAAGGTGCTTGATATGGATGGCGAGATCAGTAAAGCCACAGAAGAAACCTCAAGACTGAATAAAGCAGCGGAGTCCCTTGCAGAAAAACTTTCAGCAGGAAGGAGGAAGGTAATCCCCGGTTTGGAGAAGAAAATTACCGAATTGCTGCATCGGGTAGGCATGCCGAATGCAAGGCTTAAAGTACATATCGAACAAGTCAATAAAACGCCATCGGGCGCAGATGAGGTTGACTTTCTCTTTGATGCCAACAAGAGCGGCCGCTTTGAATCATTGCGCAAAGTGGCGAGCGGTGGTGAACTTTCTCGTTTGTTATTGTGTGTGAAAACGCTCGTGGCAGGATCCTTGCATATGCCGGTATTGATTTTTGACGAGATTGACACAGGGATCAGTGGAGAAGCAGCCAGGCAAGTAGGCATATTGATGAAAGACATGGGTAAGGATCACCAAGTGATCTCCATAACTCACCAGCCCCAGATTGCGGCTAAGGCGGATCACCATTTCTTCGTCTATAAAAAAGAAAGCCCTGACGGCATTAGGACGCAGATGCGCAAGTTGAACGATGATGAACGGGTGGAAGCCATTGCAAGGATGATGACTGGTGAGAAACTGTCCGCGGCCGCCTTGGAGAATGCGCGCGAGCTCATGCAATCTCTCTGAGTATTCATTATTCAAGCGGGGAGCATTGCATGAGCAATTTTATTGATGTAATTTGACATCGCACTCGCGTGCGAAAGCAAGTCACCTTTTGGAAACAACAACGCTACCATCCACAAAAAGAAGTCGCAAAGCCCTATGGGCCGCTGTGATCGTCCCGATAGTCCTGCTGTCAGGGATGCATTTTTTTGTGGTATACAAGGCTAAGCAATTGCTGCCCACCATTGTTTCCCGGATTTCTGACGGGAGGTATACGATGACTTCGGCCAAGGTTCGCTTTAATTACTTTAGTCCTTACATAAAACTCATCGATGCCCATCTTTCGCCGGCTACACCGGGTATGGATGAAGAGTACGAGGTAAGGGTAGACTCGCTCTACCTCAGCATTGAATCGATCCTCCCCATTCTTCTGAATAAAGCCATCAATGTAAATGAAGTAAGGCTGATCAGCCCTTCCGTGGTGATCCGTAAGAACTTGGCGGATACCAACGCCATTTCTGATGACCAGATCCACAAGCGCGTAGGAGCCGTTCAGCGAAGCGCCATCATCGTGCTGAATGAACTCAGCGTGAATAGCTGTAGAATTGTAAATGGCAGTTTCCGGTTCTATCCTTATCCAGGCAGTGAAAAGCACTACAACCTGGAACACATCAATCTATCAATAGATGACCTGGTGATCCCTCCGTACGAAGGCGAACAGACCCAGAATATTGAAGGCCGGATCCGTTTAGAGATCCGGGAACCCAACCTTCGTATAGCAGACAGCGTGCTGATGGTGGGGATGGACAATTTTGTATGGGATAACCAGGAACGGTATGTGAACATCGGAAAATTCCAGATCAGCCAGCACTTGAGGATCCAGAGGCCAGACAGTTTTATGATTGCATTGGATACGATCCGGATACAGCATGTGTACTGGCAGACCTGGCTTGATTCAGGAATTATCCGCGTGGATTCCCTGATTGCCAATAATGGTGATATGTATTTTGAGTCCAACACACTGAAATCGAAAAAGAAGGACCGGGACACCAGCAGAAATCTTCGGGAGTCGAAGGTCTGGGATGATATCGGGAAGCTGGACGTGAATCATTTCTCGGCCAGGTATATCAGGGCAGCCATCGTGAATATGCATCCCGGAAGGGAGAGAAGCAACTCCGTGATTGGTGACAGCCTGGTGGTAAATGATTTATCCGTGCGGCCGGATCGCAAAGATCCCTTACGGATCGGCAACCTTGGATTAGGGGTTCGGGAATTTCTGGACCGGGGAAACAATATTAAGTTCCAATCTTCCTTTTCGCGTATGCATCTCCGTGGGGATACGATGAGCTTCAATAATTACCTGGTACAGTCTACTGCCCGTAGCCGGCTCGGAAAAGGAAGTTCATTGTTTATTCCAACCCTTACCATTGAAGGACTGAGTATAGATGACCTCATGGACGAGAAGGCAACGGTACGGGAGGTGAGGATGGATCAGCCTGAACTGGTTTTACATACGCAAATGGAAACACAGGAAACCGGTGGCATCCGATTGTCTACGAGAGCGCTGGAAGAGATCAAGCCATATGTAGATGTAGAAAGGGTGGTGCTCAATAATGCAAGATTTATCATTCACAGTAAAACCAACAAAGGGGTATCTGTGGGCACGCAGCAGGTCTCTGCGGTTATTTTGTCCCGCGCAGCCATGGGCGCAAAAAACATGGATGCGTTTTTATCCAGTTTCAAAGACGTTGAACTCAATCGTTTTTTTTATATCACGCCCAGGATGCATTTGGAGTTGTTTGATGGCGCTATCGATTATACCCGGCGGGCGGTTTACTTTGGAAGGGCTACCGGTTCCATGGGCAATAAGCGTGTGACAGCAAATCTTTTTGGTGTCACACTTCAAGGTGGGGAGGATCTTCATCCCTTTGACCAGAATGTACTTTGGCATTTTCGTAAACTGACTGTGGATTCGGGGCAACTCGTGTTTAACCTGAATGGAGAACGCTCTAGCGAAGCCCTGCGAAAAGAAGAGATGTTGGGATTCATCGATTCTTTGGATCTGAGGTCCCTGCAGGTGCAGCTGGTCCGAAAGGATCTGAAGGCTGCTGTTTGGATTGATCATGCAAAAATGGAAGGCCAGCAAATCTATCCGTCACGATATGCATGGGATCAGGCGAAGATGCAGTTGCGGGACCTGTCCATTTCTAATAAAACGATGGAGATCAAAAGCCGGACAGCCTCAATAATATCGAAGGGAAACTCCGTTCTTCATGATGCAACGGTAAAGATTCGGAGAAGCAACCTGGATATTGGCATTGAAGCAACAGAGATCAGTATGGAAACAAAAATTGGTGAGATCAATGCCAGAGATATTACCGTAGAGAAACTGCGGCTGACCCGGCCAGTGTTCAATGTTAAACTTCATGCGTCGGATACTTCTGAATACGATACCGATGATCAAGACCGGAGGATTTTGATGAGGCAGTTTGAATTACAGGATCCAGGCTTTAATATGGAATGGGAAGGTAATAACAAGCAAGCCCGGTTAAGCACAGGCGGAGCGTTGATCCAGGGTACTAACCTGATCTGGGATAAAAAAACAGACAGCAGTTTGTTGACGATGGATGCATTTACTGCTGATCTGCGTTTTCTTTCTATGAAAGAAGCGGGTGATGAAGTCCTGAAAACTGGATCCATTAAATTGGATATGACCCGTTTCCGCAAGCCGGGTTCCCATCCCGCAACCCTTGATCTGCAACAATTTCACATCGGTAAAGTAGACATGCATCGCACCCTTCGGAGAGACACGATAGAGGCGAGTACGGACGGGGTTACGCTGGGGCGCATTCCGGGGCTGGTCCTTCAAAAAGATTCCCTGTTGCAAACGGCATTCAAGATCCCGCCTACCCGTGTATTGCCAGGTAACTTTGTGTTGCGGTCTGCCACCAATAAATTCAGTATTCAGAACCTGGTGGTGAATACGGATGAAGAGTATTTAGCCTTTGACAGCCTTGAAGTACAGAACAGGATCCCGCGCGACAGTTTTTTTGCGCGGCAGAAATTTGAAAAGGACTACATCAGTTTCAGCACGGGCCGGGTAAGGGCCGATGCTTTGCGTCCGGTATTGTTCCAAAAGGATACAGCCATCAATGTCCGCAAGATCACCATCGATCCCCTATATTTTACCGTGGAGCGGGATAAGCGAGTGCCGGATGACACTACGAAGTACAGACCATTGATGACAAGGATGTTGAACCGTCTGCCTTTCCTCGTAAGGGTAGATACTGTTTCACTGCATCGGTCCGTGATATGGCACAATGTGATTGATGAGAAAACTGAAAAAGAAGGAACGATATTCTTCACTAACGTCAATGGCTACCTGAGTAATGTGAAGAACTATGCACTGGCATCGGCAGATAGTTTGCGGATGAACATGCAAAGTCTCCTCATGGGAGCCGGTGATTTGCGGGTCCAGTTCAGGGAAGCGTATGGAGACTCAATGCAGGGATTTTTGCTGGCAGCGAGGATGGGCAGTATGGATATGAAAGAATTGAACAGGCTGATGATACCATTGTTCAATGTTCGGGCAGACCGAGGCAGGATCCTTAATTTATCGATGCGGGTGAAGGGAACAGATGACCTCGCTTATGGAAACATGGTGATCAATTACAACAAGCTGAAAGTTTCCCTGCTGAATGAAGAAAACAAGAAAAGAACCCTGATGTCCTGGCTCGCAAATGTTTTTCTGAGAGGTAAAAACAGTAAGACGGGAATCGTGTACACAGAACGACTGAAGGAGAAATCGATATTCAACTTCTGGGCAAGGATCTCCGTTAATGGATTGCTGACCAACCTTGGGGTCCGCAAAAATGGAAAGCAGGTGAAGCGATTCTATCGTGGATTAGAGAAACACCAGTTGCCGCCGGATCTATTCTAGATCAATACTCGTCTTCGTTGAAAAAGAAATCTTCCTGGCTTGGATAATCAGGCCAAATATCTTCGATGCCTTCATAGATCTCACCTTCGTCTTCGAGCTCCTGGAGGTTTTCAACCACTTCAATAGGAGCGCCGCTGCGGATGGCGTAATCAATCAGCTCGTCTTTCGTTGCGGGCCACGGTGCGTCTTCCAGATAGGAAGCTAATTCTAGGGTCCAAAACATCTCGAAACTCTTTAGATTTTGGCAAAAGTAATTTTTGTATAGAAACTACCAAATCCGTTTATTCCACCGGTTTTACAGGTTTATTCACGGGATTTGCTGCATTTTTGCCCCAAATTGATTTCTGCATGCTCGTTGCAAGGGATATTGTTAAGGCTTATGGGGACCTTCCGGTGCTCAAAGGGGTTGGCCTGGAGATCGGGGAAGGGGAGGTTGTGAGTATTGTTGGTTCTTCCGGAGCGGGCAAAAGTA